>Ga0209830_10000023_pt1 | contig 194162 bp, 156 predicted proteins | sample ArcticOcean_MG_C_12_FD_187439 | JGI IMG/M metagenome (GOLD analysis project Ga0209830, IMG submission 187439) | Marine microbial communities from western Arctic Ocean - ArcticOcean_MG_CB8_130 (SPAdes) (version 2) | ecosystem: Environmental > Aquatic > Marine > Oceanic | place: Arctic Ocean...
CCCCCCCCCCCCTGTCCCCCGCCTTCGAGCTCGCGCTGGAGAGCCTGGTTTCGTGCCACCCCATTGATTTGTCAAGGGTCGCGAAGCTCCGGGAAGTGCATGCCGTGTGCGTCAGCGCGGGGGTGGTGGACGGGTCGGTGGCCGCCGCGTGTGCTGAACCCGGTTCGTCAGACGCGGACGGCGCTCGCGACGTCGCGCGGCTGCACTCGTTGTTCCACGCCGCGGTGACACACGGCGCCGCGCAGTTGGTGTGCCACTACGTAGACGAGGTTTGTGGCCGGGACGACTTCTCATCACCGGATGGGGTCGAGGCGTATCTTCGGGACGGCGAGATGGTCGCGGAATGGGCGGTCTCCGCGACGCGCGCGGCGGAGCGTGTGCTGTTAGACGCCTCGGCCAACGCGAGCGCGACCCCCCAAGCCGCCGCGGACGCCGCGGAAGCCGCGGCGTCAGCCTTTGAAGCCACCAAGGACGTGCTCACCGCCCTAGGCGCGAGCAACGAGTTCGCGGGCGAGCCCGTGGATATGAGCGGACGGGACGCCCACCGAAACGCAAACGCGTCGTCGTCGGCGAACTCGTTTCGAACGCGCCTTCAGCACGCGAGGGACGACTGCGTGCGCGGGGAGAGTCATGCGGTTGCGCTGGCTTGGCTGCTTCGTAATCAGCTGGGTGGGGTCACGACGGTTGATAGACATGGCGGCCCGGCGGCTTGGACCGGGTCCGTTCGAACGCGCAGAGCGGCGAATAGCGACGCGGCGCGCGGCGACGGCGGCGTCAGTCTGGGCGTCCCCGCCATGGACGGCGGTGCTTTGTTCCTGGACGACTTGCTCACTCAGGTCAGCACAAGACCGCCTCCGTACCCGTTCAAAAGCGCCACGGAGGCTGCTGAGCGCATATTCAGCGCCGGAAGCGCAACCCCAAACGCCCTGATCGCCAAGCGGTGTTTGTTTGTGTACTACCTCCTGGACGCCGGGGCGCCCGTGGCGGGCGCGCCCGCGTCGTTCGCGCGGGTCGTGAAACTCTCCCCAAAAGTGTTCTCGCAAACCGTCGCCGCGTGTTACTTGGACGACTGGGATAAAAGTGACACGAGTCTTGACGAGGCGTGCGTCTTGGTACCGAAGCTGGCGCAAAAAAGTTTGCCCGCGCGCTTCGTCGCGAGCTTAGTCGCCCGAGGCCGCCCGCGCGCCGCGCTGGACGCGGCAAGAGCGCGAGGTCCGCCTGAGTTGCAGCGTGTGGGTGACGGCGAGTCGTTTGGTGACGCACACAGTACGTCTGACGAACATCAGAGCGATGCCTATCTCTCCTTCGCGGAGGAGTGTGACCTGACGGTTACCGTTCGCCTGGAGTGCGGGCTTGCGACCGAGGCGTTTCTCGTGGCGAACCACGTTTTGGCGAGCGCGCCGGCTGCGTTTGCGGGTACGTGGTGCGCGTTTCCCAAATCCCTCCCTCCGACTACTGTTTCACCAGGTCAAGACTGACACTTTCTTTTCTTTATCGTAAGACGAACTCGCCACAAGGCTCGCGTCCCGGCTCGCGTCGCACGCCGCGTCCCGAAACGCGTTGGCCAGCATTCTGGAGTTGCCTTTCAGCGGCTCTTTGGAGCGAGGTTTATTGGCGTGGCTCCGGGGGAACTGCGGGGTTGCGCCTGGGGCGCCGGCGCACCTGACGGTTTCGTACTTTCTTCAAAGAGGCCGGGCTGTGGAGGCCGCGTCTGAAGCGTCTTTGAAAGCACCGCCTCTTCCCTCCGAAGTCAAACAAGACCTGGAACAAGCACTACGGGCGCTTCCGGACCCGCAAAGAAGGCTTCGCTTGGACGGCGCGGCTGCGGCGGCAGGTACGTATTCCCTTTCCCAAATCCCGACACTGTTTTATCTCTCAGCTGGTGACTATTTGTCCATACATTGCGATATTCAAGACTGACACTTTTCATCCACAATCACAGCCGTCGCGGGGGAAACGCGCGCGCTCGCCGTGGGCGTCGCCACTGCCACCGCCGCGCCGAATGAGTTGGCCCAGACTGCGTTTGGTTGTTTCGGCGCTGACTCCGGCGTCGGCGTCGGGTCCGGTTCCGGCGGCCCCTCGTTCGACCCCGCGGGTGGGACGCTTTGTGTGCTTGATGGGCCGTTCCAAACGTCGTCGCTAGGGAATGGGAATGGGAATGGATGTGGCGGCCGCCCGCCGTTTTTCGCGCCCCCCGTGTTCGCGAGGTACGAATCGAGTTCAGTTCGGCTGGAGACGAAAAATTGCCCGACCCGCCACGCCCTCAGCGGCGACGCAACGAAAAACTCGTCCAGTGGTTTGCAGTTCACCACGAAACTCGGCTCCCCCAACGCCCAAAACGACGGTGACCAGTGGACGCAGCTCAAGTTCGGCGAAACGCGGGTGGGTTTGGGTGCAGGGGAAGATTTTCCGATGCGCGACGCCGCGGCGATTGACGGGGCGGAAATTTTGCCGAATGAAACGGTCACGGTTGAAAAAGACCGGCAAGGCGCTCCAGCGAAGGAAAGCGCCAAACGCGGTTCGTCGATTTTCGTGTCTCCCTTTGGCCGACAGCCGCTAGGTTCTTTGGTAACGAGGTCAGGCCCTAACGCTACAGGTACTCGTAACCCACCCTATACCTCAGGTGCATACCTCGTTCCCAAGACTCCCGGTCGTCAATTCGCGGATTCGGGAATCGGGCCGCACCCGGGTACCACAAACGCCAAAGCGCGCCTTCGGTGGGCGCCACCTCCGAAGTTCGGCGCCGGCGGCACGCCGGGGCCGGGGACGGGGACGGGGAAGGAGTTTGGAAACGCAGGGTCCGCGGGACGCAAAAGCCCGGGCCGGTCGTCTTCTCGACACGTAAATAAGGACATGTCGCAGGTCGTGGCGATGGAACACTCGGGGGGCGGGGGCGCTTTGCTGGCCGGGGTGGTTCCCATCGCGGCTTCTAAAACCACGCGAAACTCGCCCGCGCCAAAGTCGCTGTTCCATGGGACAAGCCGGCCGGCCGGAACGCCGGGAGTCACGAGGGCCACACCTCGGTCGTCCTCGCGATTCGATCTTCCGGGACCTGCGCCTGGGAATGATGCGTAGTCGTGTTTAGATGATGAGCTTGTTCTTTGCTTCACACTTTTTCTCCATACAACCGTACCTTACAACTGTACTTACAACTGTACCTTACACCTTCCGAAGGTAGATCGGTACTCGCCCATCCCATCTCATCTATTTTTTCACCAACTCAATCACGCTGGGCGTTTTGTCCCCGAACATCTGGTACACCGCGACCTGCCTGTCGATGAGGTCGCGTTCTGTTTTCGCCACCGCGACCGCCGCTTGCGCGTCTACACCCACCAAACCTCCGTTTCTTCGGAACTCCTCCCGGACCTTTCGAAGTGCGTACCTGTGGGGGTGGGTGGAAACAATGTGGACGAGGGTTAGGGTTGATGTTTGACGTGGCGAGTCAGATGGGTTTTTTGACCAAGCAGACGATCGGTGACGATCGGTGTCGAGACACAACCCTCACGCACTCTCGAACGTTGTAGTTGGTGAACCGCTTCGCGCTTTTCTGCATGGCGCGGTACAAACCGAGAACTTCAGCGGCGGTCATTTCGACCCAAACAGCGCGAGCGTGAGTGATCGAGACCGGTGGAACGCAAGGGCGTTCTGAAGGAAAAGCTGAGGGGTTGAATTTTAGGCGCTGAAATATTTCCGCAGACTTTGACGAGACGAGCCGACCGTTCCGCGGAACAAGACGGTGCCCTTCATTACATTATTCTTATCAACCAACCGCTACGTTTCATACCTCGGCACCCAGGCACCCTACGACCTCTCGTAGTCGTCGTCCTTCCCGATCCTCCCAAGCCGGACGCTTTCCAGTTTCCCTACCTTCCCCTCGGATTCCAAAAACGTCTTGATGAACTTACCGCAATCCTCCGCGAAGTCCTCGTGTGGCATATGCCCGACCTTCCGCATCACGTCGAAGCTGGCTCGGGTTTCCTCGCACCACTTGTACATGGGCGCGTCTGCTAGGTACTTGTCCGCGCCTCCCCAGACCACTCGCACTTTCGGCGTGCCTGCTTTCGAAAACGCGTCAATCACGGCCTGCGTTGTGTCTTTTACCGAGCCGGACGCAGTGGCGGTTGCTTCAAACGCGTCTCGCGCCGCAATCGATTCGCTCCCCACGTACGGCGCTTCATAAATCTCCATTCGCTCCGCGCCAATCGCAAACTCGTTCCCGAAGTAGGCTAATCGGTACGCATCCGCCTTAGCGCCTTTTCCCATGCCGAACGGCCGCGAGTACACGCCCAACGGGTCGGGGAGCTTGTGGCCGTTCCCCAGCGGCGCGTTGAGCACCACCACGCGTCGCACTTTGTTTGGGTTCGCAGCGGCGAACAGAAGCGCCGCTTGCGAGGTGAAGAACCCGGAGACCACCAAGTCGATTTGATTTGTATCAGCAGTGGTTAGGGTGAGTTGACCGAGAAACTCGCCGAAGCTCGCCTGGTACGCCGCGAGGTCGTATTTGTATGAACCAGGCGGAGGCTTTGACGAGGCGCCGTGTCCGGGCATGTCGGGCGCGATACACACAAACCCAGAACTCTGCAGCTCCTTCATGAGCTTTGAATACGTGTAGCTAAGCAAACCGGCGCCGTGCACTAGCACCACGGTGTTGGGTTTCGAGGGGACGCCATCCTCGGGGACGCCGAGGCGGTACGACCAGTCCAGCCCGCCCGCGGACAGCGTCTCCACGGATTGCGACAGAACCTTCTCCATCTGCCCGCTCACGCCGTCGAACACCTCGTCGTACGTCGCGGCGCGGACAGCCACAGCGCGCGCGGGGCGGCGAGTGCCGCGACGCCCCCGCGCGCGGAAACCCACCGCGCCGCGGGGCGCGATGCACGCCGTGGAAGCCAGGGAAGATGCCATCGTGCGCTGCGCGATGAGGAGTGGAAGGAAGGCACGTGGAGGGCTTAGGATAAAGAAGTGCCAAGTTATTCGTCACTCCACAAAAGTGCCCGCCAAGAGAACTTCGCCAGCGCCGATCCACCGCCCCTCATTGCTTCGTCGCGTGACTCGGACGTCCGCGAGTCGTCCTCGCACTTGCGTTTCCTCTCCAGCGCGATGGTGGCGTCTACGACTAAGAAGCCAGCGGTACGTGTACCCGTGTAACCGTGTACCCGCGTCTCGCGTCGCGTGCGTCGCTGGCCAGATTTGAACGAAACTTCAGATCCGAGTAGTAGGCACGACACACGAAAGAATGACGATGCGGACGCGTGACGCTTTGGAAACGTCCTCCCTGTCTTCCCACGTACGTACCCGCACCTACCCGCGTGCGTCTAACCACCCGTCACACCACTCCACAACCAGGCGGCCGCGAAGCCAACGAAAGCGGCGTTCGGGACACAGCAGACGGGGAAATCGCGGGCCAACGCGAAGCCTCATCGGCGACAACCGAAACGCAAACCGCAGTCGCGGGAACAAGTCGCGTTCCACGCCGCGAACTTGGAGGCTTCGAAAACAGGAACAGGCGCGTGCGCACGGAACAACCCAGGGGACGTGTACAACCGAACCGGAACCGGCGCCGGTCCCAGTGGACGGCGCGTGACCGAAACAAACGGCGACGTCATCGGACACATCGCGAGCGAGGCGGAAAAACGCTTGGCGCTGGCGGAGGCGGAGCATCTAAAAAAGAACAAAAGGGGCGGCCGCGGGTACATCGCGGCGAAGGGCCGGCGGGACGCGTCCGCGGCGTCCGTGTCGCGGCTAGACCTTGCTGATGAAGAGACGGTAAGGGAGTTGTTGGGGCGGCTGCCTGCCGGGCACTTAAACGAGCGCGCAGCGCTGATGCGCAACCTATCGAATGAATACGCGCGGTGGTGGCAGTTACTGCAAAGCGAGTTCTCGTTGCTCCTGTACGGGTTCGGGTCGAAGAAAGATCTGCTCGAGGATTTCGCGCGGCGAAGTTTGACGGACGGGGGGGTGGTGGTGGTGAACGGTTTTTTTCCCGGGTTGACCGCGAAGCACATCCTCGCGAACGCTGCCGCCGCGGTGTCCCGAGAAAACGTCACCGCGCTGCACAACGGAACCGTGGACTCGCTGTTCACGAGGATCGCGAGCGCGACGCGAGAACGGAACAGGGACAAAACTTCTACAAGCGTGTCGCTTGACGGTGGTGGCAACGCGATGGGCATGACAACCAACGCAGACCCAGCAAATGACACCCGAAATTTACGACGCACCGGCAGACGAGTATCGAACGTGGATGCTTCACACGTGATCGATACCTCGGCTCTGGACAAAACCGCGACCGAGGGCGATTACCAACCCGCCAAGCGCCTGTACGTAATCCTGCACAACATCGACGGCCATCAGTTACGCACACCGGAGGCGCAGGCTTTGTTGGGCGAGCTCGCGTCCATGCCAAACGTCCACCTCGTCGCCTCCGTGGACCACGTCAACGCCCCCCTGCTGTGGTCAAAACGCGAAGCCGCGCGCTTCAACTGGGTCTGGGTCGCCGCCGCGACGTTTGCGCCGTATGCGATTGAAACGAGCTTCACGCCGCAGCTTCTGGCGAGCCGAGGGGAGGAGCGGCATATCAGGGGGGCTGTTAACGTGCTGCGCAGTCTTACTAGCAACGCTCGTGACATTTTCCGAGTCCTAGCCGAGTACCAGCTTGCCAACCCGGACGAGAAAGGTATGGGGTTCCACGCGTTTTACAGCGAGTGCAGGTCGCACTTTTTAGCGGCGTCGGAGGTTACGTTGCGGTCGCACCTCACCGAGTTCGTGGACCACGAGCTGACAAGAACCAGGAAGGGTAGCGACGGGGAGGACCTGGTACACGCGCCGTTCGCGAACGACGCGCTGGTGCAGCTGCTGAAGGAAATTCAGATGTAGGGGTAGGTAGTTTTTATTGAGAGTCACGCTTTTCTCGGAAGCCCCGACACACACCACGACACGCACACCACACCCAGCCACCGCTGACCAACATGCCGACTGAATCACTCGGTGGCGCCGGCTGCAACTCTGCCGAGACCAAGATCTCAAACAGCGAGGCGATCTCGGTGACCTACGAGAACTACAACCAGGCCGAGACCGCGCGCAACTTCGCCAACTGGGCGAAGCTGGGCGGCGAGAACAAGCTGCTCCACCTTACGGAGCTCTCGCCCATCGGCCCCGACGCGCCTACGATCCGCATGAACCTCGACACGCTTTACAGCGTCGGCGTGTTCGACAACACGGTTGGTGGCGGTCTGACGGTTACGGTTCAAGAGTCGGGCCTGTACCAGTCCGTCATGATTCTGGACACCGACGGCTACACACCCTTCTTCTTCACCGAGCCGGGTGTTTACCACGTGAAGCACGCCTCCAGGACGCTGTTCATCGGCGTAAGAACCATGGTCAAGGATCGCCACGACAAGGCGTCGTTCGCGTTGGCCCACGTGGCACAAAAGGGCGTCACGGTGAGTGGCGGCGGGTCGACCCCGTACGTCGCTCCAGCGTTCAACCAGGAACAGTTGAAAGCGCTGACCGCGGAGTACAACAACACGGCGCTCGCCGGTGGAATAAAAATCACCTACGGAGACGGCGTCACGCCAGTCAACGAAACGCACCGCACGTTGTCCAATGCGGTGGGGTGGGGGGGCATGGTCTGTGAAGTGGGTGTGTCGAATTCCTACACCACGTCACGTCAGCTGTCGGGCCAGAAGAAATACGCCGTGACCTTCCCTGACCCCAAAAACAAGTTCTTTACTTCGTTTACCCTTTACGACGCAAACGGTTATCTGTTGGGAGGCAACTCGCACGTCAACAGCTACACCTGGAAACCCAACCACGACAAGTCGATCACGGTGCACTTCAACTGCGAAGGCGAAATCAACAACATCACGTCCAGCGGTAAGGACTTCAACTACGTGGTTCGTAACTACGGCGCGAGCCAAGCGGTCATCGACGGCGCGATTGACCCGACAACGCCATCGCTCGTGGAATAGGGACCCTCGCCGGCGGCGCTCGGAGGAAAGAGACTAGAGTTTTAGATACGCATGAAATATCCACAGCAGGTCGCAACGAAAGAAAAAAAAAGCAGGTCACAACTCGCGTAAACTGAGAGTTCTTGAATTTTATTCACAAATCCGCGCTAACTGGAACTCTCGCTGACGCTACTGAGCTACTTTACCACTGAACATCCGCTCTCCGCTTTTACTGGTAAAGCTCTGCTTGCTTGAAAGAATTGAAATTGCTGGTTGCCATCAACACAGGCATGTCGATATTTTACCCACCCCGATGAACGCGCTAATGCTTGTTCAACCCGTACGTCCCGCACCCCGGGAGCTTACGCATGAGCCACCCTACGTCTCCGAAGTCGCCCGAGGGCCCAATCGCCATGCACAGCGCCCCGAAGAACCCAACGGACCAGGCGTAAGAGGACACGATGGTCCAGCAAATAAGGAACGCGAATTTCACGAAAAACGTGAGGATGCACAGCCCCAGGAACCCGCCTGCGACGATCGTGGTGATTGCGCCGGCGGTGACGCTGATGCCCATGGTGGTGAGGGCGATTCGCGTGCGCGTTTCCCTGTCGGTGGCGTCGTTTTCGATGTACGCGTTCGCCAGGTGCACGCAGTAGTCCACGGAAAACCCGATCGTTATGACCGCGGCGATGGCTTCCGTTGTGCCTAAATCCCACCCCATCATTCCGCCCGCGCCCACGCCGATCACGGTGGTGACGATGCCCGCGATCGTCACGGTGCTGTAAAACGCGAGCACCACGTTACCAGTTGATAGCGTCAACACCAAGAACACCCCCGGGAAACAAACCGCCAAACCCAAATACACGTTATCCATCAGCGACAACGACGTGACGCTCCACAGCCAAAACACGTTTGTGCTCGTTTCCTTCGCGCCCCGCAGCTCGGTCGGTGCCCCGAGGTTCCTCTGGTCCGTGAATTTAGCCCACTGCTTCTGCGCGGTTTCGAATTCCACCGCGGCTTGAGGCATCCTGATGGATGAGGTGCTTTCGATCACGACGAACTTGGGCTTCGGAGCCGGGGTGGAGGAACAGTCGTCGGTGTAGTACCCGACGTGCGACGGGTACCGCACCTTGGTGGCGTCGAGTTTTGAGTAGACGCACAGGTTGTTGTTGAAAACATCGCCAACGATCGGGTTGGTAATGGGGTGTTTTGTTGCGTGTGTTGTGGGGTACGTCGTTCGTAGCCACAGGTAAAAGCCTCCAATCAAGTTACCACCCGAATCCGTTTCTGTCAAGACGTTGCGAATCGACCGCAACGGGTCGATGAGCAAACCGCCGGAACACGCGCTCGACGCGCACGCCGCGGTTTTCAGCGCTGGGCGATGAAGCAAAGAAAGTGTCAGTCTTTCGGACCGCGTGTATGAGTAAACAGTCAGGGTAATCGGCAGAGGCAATAACCGTCCCTTCGCAGGACGAGTATATCGCGATGTATGCACAACAGTCACCAGGTGAGAGATAAAACAGTGTGTTGGACGGATTTGGGAAAGGATCAAGGCCGTACCTTCGTACGTCTGCATCAGCCAGGCCTGCGCCGCGGCGGTTGATGGGTCGAAGGACGTGTCGTACAGAGGAACCCCCAGGTCGCTTGGTAACCACGGATCCGTTCCCGCGTCGTTCAACCCGGCCAAGCCCCACACGATCGTCACGTCCAACTCACTCGCCGCGCCCCCGCCCAGCATGATCTTCGACGAACCCAAGTCCTGGTACTGCTGGAACATGTGCGACCCCGGGAACCACTGTTCCGGGTCTTTCGGGACCTCCAGGTTTATCCACAGCCCAACGCCGGCGGCGAAGATTCCGGCGAACACCGCGAGAATCACCCACTTCGCGGGACCGCGCAGGAAGTTGTAGTACGTCACGTAGAAGAACTTCTCGGTTCTTCGCATTTTCGACATGTCGTACTTCCCAGCTGCGGCGGCGGCGGCGTTTACCGGGGTGGCGAGTCCAACGCGGGTGTCTCCGGCACCGGCACCGGTTTCGTCACCCGCTTTGTGTTCCGGAAGCGCCAACCCCGGGTCTTCGTACGCCTCGATGGGTAACAACCCGCACGTCATCGCCTTCCCTGAAGTTATCCAGCCCCGCCCGAGCATGTTCCGCGCGTACATCACGGTCAGGGGAGGCAGGACCAGGGCGTTTATTAAAAACACGCAGAAAATAACAAGCGCGCTGAAAATCCCAAAACTCCGAAGCGGAATCAACGGCGACAACGCCGTGGCAAGAAACGCGGCGCTCGTGGTGAACGACGTGACGAAAATCGCGTGCAGCGCTCGTTTCATCGTGTGTTTGATTCTGTTCGGTAGCGTCGGGGGGACGCCTTTCGCGGTGAGCTCATCCACGGACTGGTGAAACGCATCCATAAACACAAACACGTCATCCGCCCCGATTCCAAGCACCACGAAGATGATGAGGAAGTTGATGAACTGGAAAAACGTGACTTGGAAAAGCACGCGGAAGAAAAAAAACGCCACGAAGATGGAAAACACCGTCATGAGCATGGACACCGCGCTGATGATGATGCTCCCGGTGTGGTACGCGACGTACGCCCCGACGCCGATGAAGGAGAGCAAGGTCCACCCCAGGTCTTTGTCCGAAAGCACCAGCCACTCGTTTTCTTGCACGGGGATGGACCACCAGTACATTTTGAAACTCCCGTCCGTCGTGGACGTGGTCGCTTCGCTTTGAAACGCGCTTTCCGAGAACGTCTCCTTTACGATACGGATAAATAAAAGAAAGTGTCAGTCTTGTCCACGCAAACAGTCGGAGGGATGGGATTTGGTGAAAGCCCCAAGGCCGTACCTTCATGCCGAATTTCTTTTTAAGCGTTTCGCTCATCTCGATGATGTACTCGTTCCCCGGTTTCCGCTGCGTTTCAGGCTGCACGGACGGGTTCGCGTACCCTTGCAGCGGCAGCCCGAGGAAGTAGAAACTCTGCACGAATTTCGCCTTCAAGTTAACAGCGCTGAACCCGGTGTCGAAGAACAGCGCAGCGATTGGCCCTAAATCCGCGTCCGCCATGACTGACGCGAGCTTCGTGGCGATGCCTGCTTCGGTGTCAATAAACGCGTCCCCGTTCGCATCAAGAAGCACGGACACGTTCGCGATGGTTTCGTTGTTCGCGTCGCGCACGACGCTGATGTCGTAGAAATAGTTTAAAAGCGTCTGCGTCGCGCTTGCCGCGCACGTGGTTGAATCCGCGACCTTCGCCGCACAGTACGTGGCGAACTTACTGTCCATGAAGTAGGTTTTCTCTACGCTTAAGATTTCTTTCAGAATCGCGGGTTTCAGCAGGTTCTGATCGGAGTCCTGGGCCTGGTACATGAAGTGCAACAGCTGGTCCGATTGAGGCACGGAACGTTCCGCTAATCTCGTGTACGTGCTCGTTTCTTCCTGCATCTTGGAAAGCGCGTACGACCGGCTCACGACTTTGTTTTGACCGAGTAGCCAGTCGTAGTTGGTGGTTTCCGTTTGCTTGAACTGCGGTGCACCAGCGGCGCAAAGAAGGATAATCACCGCCCACGCCGTCGCGAACACCAACCGCGGGCGCTGCACGGATTTCACCGCATACCACCCGATTGGCGACTTAAAGAAACTCGGCGCGAGCTCAGCGGCAGGCGACGCCGACGCCGCGACAGCCCCGCCGTCCACCTCAAGGGGCGCGGTCGAACTCATCGTCGAGCGATGAGTCGAGACACGGGACGTACCGAGCGAGGCGCGCGCGTCGTAGTAGCTTGCCGGCAGGTCGAACGATAAAGCGTTCAACAGATCCGAATGAATTAATAACGCGATTTTAGGTGGCTGTCCGACGTCCGCGAGGAAAGACCGAAAACGAAGCGACGTCCAAGTAGCCGGCAGCTGACCAAGAGCAGCTTCAATTTGGCGTGAACTCCCGTTGTTGCTTTCAAGATTGAAAAAAAGTTTCCATCTCGCCAGAAGGGTGTGCGCGTCGCCGCCGCGGTGAGGCATTCGCCGCGTGAGGCACGGCCGCGATGAGTGACCAGCGGTGGGCGAAGCAGGCGGCGTCCGCTTTGTTCGGAGTGGCGCGCGCGCGCCGATCGGAAACGCGCGCTGAGATTGAGGCGTACGCCAGCGATCGAGACGACGAGAGTGACGAAGAGGAGTCCGGGGCCGGGCGCCTTGGTGGTTCGCGCGATGGGTCGCCTGGCCGGCCAGGCCAGGACTCACGGAAGGCGGCGTCGTGTGGGTTACGTGCAGGGGAGGTGGTTGCTTTTTTGGAAAACGGGCTGCCGTACGCCATGGACGGTGAGCCCGAGGGCGAGGCCATCGCGTTCGGGCTCACATCGCTCGACGACGCGGTTTCCGTCGCGGATCCGAGGACGCATCTTTTGGTGGTCAAGCAAGGCGCGTTTTTCGGGTTCAAATCAACACACAGCTCCGGCGACGGCAAGCTTCTGCAAGCCAGGCACCGAGGCCGCGCGCGGTTGTGTTTCTTTAACAAAAACCACGGCGTGAACGAGCAGTGGGAAAGCGTCGGGGAGGACCCGCCGTCGACACGTGTCGACGCGAACTGGACCACGCAAACCATGCGACTGCGAAACCGGCGCTTGCCGAGCTGCGTGCTTCACGTGCAAGTCACGCGAGTACCACGCGTGATGACGGACGGAAGGCTGGGTAGTAACAACGCCCGAAACGACCGTCTCGCGCGAGACGCGGATCGAGGCAGCGACACGGACGCCGGCGACGACGACGAGGTGTTCGCTACGGACGGAAACAAACACGAATACAAAACCAACCCGCAAAAGCCCGGCGTCGCGCGCACAGTCGCGTTTCACGACGACAAGACTGTCGGAACCCCTTCCACCACTGGGACGTATCGTAACGGCGCCTCTCCAAGCAACAGCAACGCACCCCCTGGGCACAAAAAAGACAAATCCGGCGAGGAACAAACCCACGCGTTGCGATCGATGAGCGGCGTGTTGATTAAAGAGTGGAGCGCGTTTGTTTTGAAGGAAGTCAAGGTACGGTATTTCCCACATTCCACGTTCCGCCTGCGCGATTGCGCGTACTCGTCCTTTCCGAAGGGACGGTTATTCCCTCGGACTGTTTACGTAACGCACGTCACGACCGACTGACACTTTCGGGGTTAATCTCAGGCGCGGAAGCAAGTGGAGGCGCAGATGGTTGATTTGCGCCACGAAATGCGTGACATGTTTCTTAGCTTCAGAAACGACGTCAATGTGACGCGACAGGAGTGGATCGGTGACGCGTCGTTCTACGGCACCAGCGTACGGAACACGCAAGAGGTTGTGAAGCTACAGCGACAAAAGGTTGTGAAAATGGCCAGGGCGACGTTCGCGAAGCGACGCGTGTCAAGCGCGTTTTCTTTGTGGAGACAACACGCGCGCGGCGCGCGACGAAAAAGGGTCGCGATGCGCCGAGTGGTGGTGCGCATGGGCAACGCGCGACTCGGGAAGGTGATGCGGTCGTGGCGCGAGCGAACGCGGGCGCGGCGCACGGCGCGCAGGGCGATTTCCAAATCCGTCTACGTCGGCGACCGCGGCGTTTTGACGCGCGCGTTTTCGAGTTGGAAACGTTCGGTGCTGGTGACCGCGAACGTGACACGAAACGACCGCGTGCTGACGCTACTACAAAAACGCGCGATCGCGAAGATGCGTTTTTCTTTGGGAAACTCCGCGTTTCACGGATGGCGAAACGGGTTCCGCGACCGAAAGCGGTTACGGTTTGTTTTGACCAAAGTCACCAACCGGTGGCTCCGTTTACGAACCAGCGATGCGTTTTACCACTGGCTCTCGGTGAGTTCCGGGAAACGCCGAAGGCGGGACCGGTTGTCCAAGCTCGTGTTACGCGTGTTTGGCCGAGAGCAACATGCCGTGTTCGCGGCGTGGTGTTTGGTGACGAAAAAACACCGAAAAAACCGACACGTTGTTTTCGTGTTTGCCAAAAAACTCAAACGGACCTCTTTGCGTGACGCGTTTCACTTCTGGAGCAACGAAAGCAACGCGGTTTTGTTGAAAAAGCAGAGCATCGAAGACTTCGCGAGGCGGACGATGGGACGGTGGAACGGCTCGGCGCTCGCGAAGGCGTTTGAGCGGTGGCGCGTGATGCGCCTTGTAAAAATCAACGCCCGGAAACGAGCCGCGTCCGTGACGCGCAATTGGCGGAACCGAACGCTCCACGCCGCGTTCACGGAGTGGGCGACTTTCGTGATGTACCGCCTCGCGCAGAAGGACAACGCCATGCTGTTCGCGGTGCGACTGGTTCGGGGTTCGGCGCACAAAGCGTTTCGGACGTGGAGGGACACGACGCTCGACTTTGTGGCGCGGCGACACAAGATGCGCAAAATCGTCCAGCGGTGGCGCGCGGCTGACATGCAGAGCGCCTTCGACGGATGGCGCAACACCGCATCGTTACTGCGCTCGCAAGGCAAGCGCGCGCGTGCGCTGGTGTGGAGAATAACGCACAGAGCCTGCGCGAAGGCGTTCCGGGCGTGGTCGCTGGTGGCGGTGCGCGCGACGCGAGCGAGGGACGTGCAGATTTCCGTGCTTCAGCCTCTTTTGAACCGGCGTTTGTCGAGCGCGTTCAAGGGGTGGCGTTTCCGGGTTGGGGATTTGAAACAACGGATGCTTGTCGCACGACGTGTGGTGAGCCGCATGACCCGGATCAGGGCGCACTTTGCGTTCTCAAGCTGGTTGGAAAAAACGCGCGACGCGGTGCACGCGAGGGACGTGATCCACAAGGTTTTGCGCAAGATGAAACGGGTCAAGCTTCACGTTGCGTTTCAAACCTGGACGGATAGGGTGGTGGATTCATTCGCAGCAAAAGCAAGCCTGACGCGCGCTTTACGGTTCGCGGCTCGCCGATCCTCGGACCGGGCGGAACACGTGTGGAGGGTGTGGTTCACCGAAACGCGTCGGCTGGTTTCGTTCCGGCGACGCGCGGGAAGGGCGGTTTCGCGGATTCGTTTATCCGTCGCGAACCGCGCCTTTGTGAAGTGGAGTCACACACTACGCGACCGAATTCGGTGTGATGCTTTACTGGTGAAAGGAGCTAACCGATTTGCCCGGTTCACAGCGCGAAAAGTAATGACGGGCTGGTACAGGCACACCGGCGAGGCACTCAACTTGAAGCGCGTCGCGCGCAAAGCGGCGCGCAAGCTGGACACCCTGAAGCTCTGGTTTTTTTACCGGCGGTGGCGTGATTTGTGCGCCGAGGACCTGGACGCCGTGGCGAAACTGCGGCGCGCCGCGAAGCTGTGGAACAAACACGTCCTGGGCTCGGCGTGGCGGTCGTGGACATCGAGTGTCAACCTGGACCGCGTCAAGAAAAAAAACGCAAAGGTGCACTTCGCGATCAAGCAAGCCGTGCGGGTGGAGCGCACCCGGCGCAAAGCGTGGCAGTCCTGGGTCGGGCACGTGCAGCACTACAAGCGCATGAGCGGCTTGGTGAACCGGGGGTACCAGAAATCGCGAGCTATCTACAAGCAGTCCGTTTTCGACAGCTGGTGCGCGTTCGTGGAGGAGGTGGAGCGTAGAAAGGAAACGCTCCGGCGGTGCGTCACGTCCAAGCGCGTCGTCACCGCGTGGTTCCTGGATTGGTACTGGCGCGCGTTTGAGGGGGACATTTCCGGGGCGCTCGGGCTGATCAGCGAGAGCACGGAGAACGTGATGGGCCGCGTTTACGGAGACTGCAGGGAGGTCGACACGAACGTGTTCAAGCAGTGGCGGCAAATCGGGAGCTCGCTGGAAGCGTTGACATCCGGTGCGGACCCCAAATCGCCAATCAGGGAAGCCGCGCGGGCATGGCGCGAACGCACAGGGAAACTCGAAGCGGAGACGCAGAATTCGGACAGCTCGTTTCTCTCGCCGTGCGGCGCGGGTGGTTTTGGTGCTTCAAAGTCACCGGTAGTGAGCGTTGACAAGCGCCCACCAACGAGTGCGTTCGCGACGCCAACCAGCGGCGCGACGACGACGCGATCCACGCGTGACACGAAACCGTCCGCGGTGTCGCGCGCCAGCGGCGCCAGCAGCGACTACGCCTGGGACGACGCCGAAGACGCGGCGTTCCAAAGCGCGGGGCGATCGTTGCCGTCGAACCTCGGCACGCCGACGTCAACGGCGGTTTCGCCGTCTGGGCCGGACCGATTTGCGGCCGGCCGGGAGTCTCCTTGGGTAACCCGACGGCGCTTGGGGCTGGACAGCGACGACGAGGAGACGGAAACGCCGAAGAGGCGCGTCGCCGAGAAACCCGAAAGCAACGCCGGCGACGAGACCTCCGCCGACGCGGTTTTTTCGTCGCGCGGCGCGTCCAACTCGAAAGCCGGGCTGATGCACCGTTCGCCCGCGAGTACCCGCGAAACCGGCGAAACCAGTGAAACGTCCAGTACGAACAGCACGAACCCCTCGCCGCGCCAGTGGGCGAGTGCGGCGAAAAGGATGGACGACGACATGGCGGACGTGGCGTGACGAACGGCGACGAGAGTGTTGAAAGGTTTAATCATCAAAAGAACGATCCTGACTCAACAAAGATCAACTGTCCATGATAGCTGACAGGCTGACGACAGCTGTCGCGAGGTGGAGGAAAAAGAACCTTAAAAAGAACGCGTGTGTTGTCTAAAAGTTCGGACTGTTTGCTCGCCAGTTTCTTCTGAAAATTGCACTTCATCCTCTAACTTATCCCCCAACTTTCCACTGCTGACTGATTTGTTGTTTCGCGGCCTACAGCAGCACCACTCCACGGACGCGCAAGCCACCCCCGGCTTTCACGTCCGTGGCGCCTGTAAGGGCACCGGCAAGCCGAAGCGCGTGGCGCTTCCGGTGCGCCGCCGCGTTCTACCGAGGGCCGGTCCTTCGGTAGACACCTCCCTCAGGGGTTTTTGGCCAATCGTGATATCGCCGTGCAGGGTCGTTGTTGATTGAAGAAACGCGCCGTTCGCGATGGTTTTCGCGGCGCAGGAGTTGCTTCGCGATAACTTTCTCACGGCCCCTTCCAACATGAAGCTCATGGGTACGTCTCCCCTCCCCTAAACTCTTGATGCGCGGCGGATGGGCGCGACGCGACACCCGCGCGCGCAAAATCGGCAAAACCGGCGTGAAATCGTCGACGCGTTTTGGCGGCTGTTTACGCGTTTTCAGGCGCCGATCAACGTGACCGGTCAGTTGAAAGGGTCGTCAAAACTTGACCGATTCGGTACGGTGGGTCACTGTCGAGACCAGCTGCGACGACGAGACCCCGCAAAATTAAGATACGCGGTGAAAACACGTCGATGAAAATTGATTTCCTTGGTCACAAAAAGATAAGATCGTTTTCGCTGACAACCCGCTGACAACCCGCGCCTCCCTCCTTTCCCTCCCCCCCACAGCCGATTGTTCCGTGTACGCCACCGCCAACGGTTTAGCCACCCTCGCGTCCAACAAAGACAAGTTCGCGGGTTTCGCGAAAAACACGCGGTTCCTGTACAAAGGCTGGGCGCACGGGTACGAGAGGGCCGTGGCGATCACGGGACGGTCGATGATGAGTTCGGCGAGCGCGGGCGCGAAAGGCGTGTTGGGGCCTTCCATCATTTACGGGTTCACCATGAGACTTGCGGCGACGTGTGGGTTGCCTAGCCTAGTAGCCGTGGGTGGCGCCAATGTCGCTACACCTTTGTTGGTGTCGAAACTGGGCGGCCCACTACACGCGCTGCCCGCCGGGGCGCTCGCTGCGCGCGCGCTACCAATCGCAGCGCACTGCGTCATCGAGTGGGGTTTGTTCCAGAAGTTCAAGGAACACATGAACCAGAGGGCGAGCACGAAGCAGCTCGGCGGTGGTACCGGCACGGCTGGCTTCGCGTCATCCATAGGCGCGTCCGCGGTTCCGAAGACGCGAATGAAGGCGGTGATGGACGGCGCCTTGACCGGTGGGATGTGCGCGTTCGCGGCTACCGCCACGACGGTGCTTGCGCTATCGCCGCTGTACGGGGGCCGGCTTTTGCACCGAGCCGTGACTGCGGATTCCGTGTCCGCCGCGGCGAGGCTTTCCTTGGCCGCCATGCGGGTCACGCGCATTCGACTTGCGGACTCCCTTCAACAAGGCGTGGTGTGGTTCTCCACGTACGAAGGCATGCGCGCCGCGCTTTCCATTTACGACGAAAAGAAAATGGAAAGCGAGTGGTGCGCCGCGCTTAGTAACCCGGACGGGTTCACGGTGCTTCCCGAGCCGCACTCGGAGGGGTCTGAGTTGAGTGAAAAGCACGCAGCCGTGGACGCGGCGGTGCTTGGTGTTTCTGATGACATGATCACCGGAAGCTCCCAGGCGGCGGCGGTCGCGGAGGAAACGCAAACCCCACGAAGGTTTGAGCGAAGGCAAAACAAGGGGTGCCAAACTTTGTCCGCGGCGCGGCAAAAAGGGTGGTCGGGCATCGACGCCCAGCTCTCGCCGCGACGAAAGCTGCTGTTCAGCGCGCGAGGGTAATTGCCCATACCAAAGGATTGACGAAACACGCATCCGGGAAACGCCCACGCCAAAGGAGAGTTGAAAAGCAACGAACCTTTGCCCGCCGAAAAGAAGAGGCCACGCAAAACAAACGAGTAGAAAGGATTAGCCGTTAGCCGACGAAAGCCGTCGATGTGTTGTTTGTAACGCGATGCGAAAACGTACGCGTTTATTGAATATTTCGTCCCCAGCTCTCTATTCCTCAATCCATCGCGGTACTACCTCCTCCTCCTCGTGTCGTGTCTAAAGAGTCGCGTCGTCGTCACGAATTTGGAAACAAACGCCCGTCGGTACCTTTTTTTCTTTCACGCAAACAACACTCGCCCCTTCATGTTGCGTTCCCAAACCGCGCCGCTACTTAAATAAACAAAGGCGGTGACCAGAAACACCAGGGTGAACTTGCCGGTTTTCTCGAGAATCACGCCGGTCGTTACGTTCGCCGCGATGCCGGCGAACACGCCCAACGTGTTGGTGACCCCCAGAAACGCGCCAGCCTTCGCAGGCGCGACGTCTTGCAGGTACGCGTGGAAGCCCGCGATGGCGACAGCTTGCGTGGCGAGCGTCGCGGTGACTAACACGACCGACAGACTGGTTGCCCATACGCTTCCTGCCGCTCCACTGGCGCTTAGCATCGACAATCCCGCCAACGCGGTCGCCGGGCCCACCGTGGCGACACGCATCGCGCCTCGTCGTACCTTCCACCGTTCCCAACCGTTGCGAATCGCGGCGTCCGCCAACTTGCCGCTCGTGAAACTGAAAATCGCGCAGACTAACCACGGAAACGCGGCGACCAACCCGGAGTTCCCTAGCGTCAAACCCAAGTCCCTCGCTAAATACGCGGGGAGCCAGCTTTGAAGCTGGAAAAAACCAAAGTTGACGCACATGTGACACCACGCTAGGGAGGCTAGTTGACTCCACATCCAAGGTGGGGTGGACTTAGCTCGGGAGAAGTTGTTTTCTTTCTTTTGCTGAATCGACTCCAACTCGTCCAAGCCCAAACCGCTCTCCGCGCTCTTTTCCGGCCCTTTTCTGGCCGCCGCCGGTAGCAAAAAGAACCCAGAAACTGCCCACACCACGCCAACCACCCCGAACACCCCGAACACGGTTTGCCAGCCGTACGTAGCGATCACGCCGCCGGCGAGCGCCAAGCCGAACGCGCTGCCGCAGTTGAACGCGGCGAACACGGTGGAGAGGCCGACGCTTTTGGAGTTGGCGGGGACGTACTTGTTTGGAAAAGAAACGTGTCAGTCTTGTGCGGGCAAACCGTGTGTTGACGGATTTGGGAAACGCCCAAGGCCGTACCTTGGCGATTGCGCTCGACACTGCGGGCACCGCGACGCCGCTCGCGGCGCCGAAAAGAAACCTGGCCGTGAGTAGCCACGGAACCGGATTTTGCGTACCGCTCGCGACGGGCACTAAGGCCACGGCGACGGACCAACACAAAAGTCCTGCGATTGAACAGACAATGTGTCAGTCTTGTATGGGCAAACAGTTTTGGGTTCGGGTAGAGGTAAGACGTCCCTTCTGGTACGAGTATATCGCGATGTATGGAGAACAGTCACCAGCTTTGGTAAAACAGTCAGACAGGGAGGCCGGGATTTGGTGAAACGCAAAACGCACCGCCCAGAAGCACCCGCGCGCCGCCCGCTTTGTCCGCGGCGACGCCGCCGATAACTTGCGTCATTCCGTACCCCCACAGAAACGAGCTTTGCAGAGACCCAACCGTGGTCATCGGTAGGTTCAAATCACTCGCGATAGCCAGCGCGGCTAGGGAAAATATCGTCCTGTCCGCGGACGCGAGAAGCATGGCGAACGCGCACACACGCACCACGCGCTGGGAGTCTTTGGGGAGTAAACCGTCGGGAACGACGTCTGGTTTTGGGCAAACGGGGTGGTGGGATCTCGCCTCGGTCGTTTCAGTCAGAAGTTGGACCCCAACGGCGTCGTCGCCGTCTCCTGCAGCGTCAGTTCCACACAACACCCGGTACCGACGCGCCGCGTGCGTTGCAGTGGAGCGGGAGCGCAGGAGCGCTCTTTCGAAACCACCCTTGTGAGTTCCAATCGCACACGAAACGCGATGACGAGATTTCTCAGCGCGGTGGTGCCGACTGCGGGACACGCGCGCAACAGTGACACGATGCCCCGTGTGCACAGTGCGACCTCCTCGGTCGCCACGACAACGCACGACACGCGAGGACGCGCAAGGCGTCATCGCCACGCGCGAAGCCGCCAGCGCGACGGCCATCGCGAGGCACCAGTGACGGAAGACGTTCCGAGTCTCGGGTTTTGGGAAGACTACCAGAAATTTTGCGAGGGGTGAGTGTGTGATGACAAACCTTGTGACTGATACTGATTCTCTCTCTTGAAGGTACTTATAAGGTTTCTTGCGGTTTTCGTCGTCTCAATATCAAACGCCAGCTATACACTTTTACTCTGGCCTCTGGACACACTCACATGAACGGGTTATTTTGCGTCTGCTGCTGCTGTTGCGTCTGTTGCGGCTGGTTCATGTTTGGCATACCATACGCGGGCTGACCCATCTGCGGCATCTGCCGCGCGCCGCCCGTACCGCCAAATTGCTGCTGCTGCTGCGGCGCGCCCATCTGCATTCCCGGACGCGCTTGCGGCATCCCACCCATGCCCATCTGCTGCATCTGCTGCATCTGCTGCATCTGCTGCTGCTGCATCTGTGCCATCTGCGGATGCTGCATCTGTCCCATCTGCTGCTGCGTCATCCCGCCCATCGTCATTCCGAGTTGAGGCATCCCGCCCATCCCCCCCATCACGTGCGCCTGCGTTTGCCCGTGCACAGCGCCGAAGCTCCCGATGCCGGATCCGACCGGCTGCGGAGAGGGGTGCGTACCGTACCCCCCCCCCCCTCTCGCCCCGCCGAACGGGTTCGAAGCCTGAACCTGCGGGGCGTCGTACAACGCGTTCAAGTCCATGGCCATCGCGGGTTTCTCCATGCCGAACATATCGGAAGAAGGCGGGCCTCTGCGGGCGGTTGTTGTTGTTGCGGCGGCGGCTGCGCGGCGGGCGCCGGATCCATCGCCGGGCGGTGCTGTTGCGGTACCGCCGCCGGGGAAGGCGAGTAGTGCTGCGCGGGCGCCGCGAACGCGTCCACCAGCGAGTTCGCCGCCATCACCGCGTTTCCCGCGGACGCGAAGTTGCTCAACGGAGACACTTGTTGGGGCTGGTGCAGTGCCGGGGGCGATGTTTGCACCGCCGGCGCCGGCGCGGTGAACCCCCCCATCAAATCTTCCAGGGGCATCTGCCGTGCCGGCGCGGGCGGCCCTGGTACTGGCGCGCGCTGCTGCACGGGCACGTTCGCCGCCGCCACAGACCCCCCCCCCTCTTCCACCGGCGCAGTACGCGCGTACTCCTCCATTGTTTGCATGAAAGAATTCGGTGGGTTTTCGATGTGCGGGAACTTGGTGTCCCTGAACGAGGGCCACGAGTTGCAGCTGCGAAAGAGTCGCTCCAGGTCGTCGCCTTGTTGCGTGGCGCGCTTGTACGCGTCCAGGGCTTTCACGGCGTGGAGCTTGGTCATGGTGAAGAACACGTCGATGAGGCGGATGATGCCGTCGTTCACGAGGCGGTACAGCTTGAACGAATCCTTCAGCAACAAAGACACACCCGCGATCACCGCGTCGTTCGTGGCGAGGTTGGAGTTCACGGCTTCGCACTCCAGCAACCGCCGCATCAGGTTTTGTATCCGCGGCAGCTTTTCCATGAGCGCGGTTTCGTCGATTCCCCGCATCTCGGTGGGCTGGCTGCTTTGTTGCCCCGACCCCGCGGCGAGCTGCTCGAGACGCGGGATCTTATCAAGAGACACCACGCACTCTTCGAGGTAGGACGCGTACGACCGCGTCCACTGCGACAGTTCGTTCGCGTCAACGCTCGAGTCGTCCCTCCAGTTGCGAATGGAAAACATGCACTTGATCCGCGAATCACTCGCCCGGTCCTCTTCCACCCACTTCTGCATCCGCTTCAGCTGGTCCTTGAACTCGTCGCCGCTGTTGTGAAGCAACCGGTGGAGCAACACGTGCGTCTTCAACATGGTTTGCCACCGCGCGCAATCCACGATTTGGCGGTTCAAGTACTTGACCAGAAACGTGACGTCCGCGACGCTGGCGCCTCGGCGCACCACTTCAAGCAACGTCTGGACGTGCTTTTCCTTGGGACCGCACACGTCGCTGTTCGTGGCCTTTTCCACCGCGACGCAGATGTGCTGCGGGGTGAGGGGTGGGAGGGTGGGAGGGTGGGAGGATAGAGAAAGGTGAGCGACGGGTGCGAAGAAAACGAATCACCATTTCCAAGAGACGTAATTTCTGCGGGGGAGCACGCGGAAAAGTTTCGCCGCGTCGGCGTCTTGTCTTGTCAAAGGGCGTCTCCGGCGTACCTTGAATTCGGCGGGGGCGGTTTGCGCGACGTAATACGCCTGTTTTGGTGGATCGGGGGGACGGAAAGGTCAGGTCGGGCGCAACGGGGAGCCGACGCGAACACCGGGAGTCACGCGCGTCCCCTCTCTGGCCGGCGGCAGGGGCACGCGATGAGATGGCGCGTGTGCCAGTGCAGTCAGCGTGTTCTCAAAACCAACGCTTCGCATTTCGCACCTTTCCGTGGTCGAAGATGGACGTCTTCCCGGCGCGGTCCATCATCCTGGCCATCTTAGAGGACATCGCGGCGTCAGCAAAGAGCGCCTGCGCTTCCAAATACAGAGCAGGGCGACCCGTCTCCGGGGAACGCGCGTCTCGACTCTGAGTGCAGTCGGACAAATCAAACAGTGGACGCGTGTTTCGCCCTCGAGAGCCCAGACAGACTGTTTGCTCATACGACGATGGCGCGATGCGACGCGAGATTTTTTCGTGGTCTGGCGAGAAAAAATGGGATCGTACCCTCGTTGTTCAAACGCGCGGCTCCCACAGACTCGGCGCGCGCAGAGGCTGCTTCGGAAACGGAAACCTCGGACACCATGTTCGAAGCGTTCTACAAGACCGCGATGTCGGTGCGTGAGCTTTCGTGACCCCGTACTGCGAAACCCGCGGGTTCACCCAACGACAAAAAGACCCTTGATCGACCTATTTCTGACCGCAACCGCACCAATTCCACCCCCTTTCCGAATCTCCAGCGCTCCAGCGTGTACGTCGCCATCGTCATCGCGGGCGCGCTCGTTGGCGAGAAAGTCGTGAACAACGGCTTCGACAGCATGTGGGAATCGCGGAACAAAGGCAAGCTGTTCAAGCACATGACGTTCCCGGAGCCGGAGACGGAGGAATAGGCAGTAGGGTGGGCTTGAAGGTTAGATGGGTGAAGGTCGAATGCCTCGATCGTTTTACAACGACGCTACGCCGTGCTAAACTAATACTCGGTCCCAAATACTCAGTCCCTAATACCCAGTCCCTAATACCTGGTACTCATTCCCTAATACCCAGCCCCTATATACCCTGTCCCTAATACGCAAGTCCCTATATACGTAAGTCCCTAATACGCAAGCCCCTATACCTCGTCGGCGTTTTCGGTGCTAGACGTCCCTGTGTCCTTCCCACCACGCGAAACAACCCCGCTTTCCCCCGCCGCCACGATCGCGTTTCGAAACGCGACGGGCCCTACTATCAAGTTCAAAACGATCGTCGCCGCGGCGAGGGGTGCGAAATCGGAGCCCCATCCCGGAAACCGGCGCTCGCATTGTTTCACCAAGCCCATGGCAACGCCGGCTTGCGTGATCATGGCGAGGTACAACACGTCGGTGGTTTTTCTATCGGAAAAGAAACTGGGTAACGGGTTGTAACTTGTGCTGCCCGTACCGGTGTTACTGCCCGTGTTGTTGCCACCGTAACCGTTGCTCCCTTTCCTCTCTCCAGCAGTGCCGACCAACACGTCCTTCGCGAACGTAGTGGCGTGGAACAGCGCAAACACCCTGGCGGCGAAAACCGTGACCGCGGCGAACATCAGGGGGGGGTCGCTTAAAACTTTGTCGAACCGGATCGTCGCGCCGACCACGGTGAAGAACACAAGGTTGACAACCGGCATCAGCGTGGAAACCACGCCGCCGAGCGCGGCGCGTTCGGCTTGCCAGTTTTTTTTGTTAAACCGGTGCGCGTTCGCGCACGTCGCGCCCTGATTGAAATAAAAGAAATGTCAGTCTTTTATGAGCAATCAGTCAGTGGAATGTGGTAAATGGGAAATACTTACCGCCACGACGCACAGCAGAAGCGGCTCCACACCGACACTGTCCGCAACCGCGAACGCAGTGGACGCCAGAAACGCAACAACGCACGCGCGGGTCACGCGCTTGGCGACAGGGAGAGTGTTACGAAAACTCGGAGGGGTGTTACTTACCGTGCGAGTTACCGTGGAAAAAGTATCACTCGCGGTACCAACACTACTCGCGGTACCCGTACTACTTCCGTTACCCGTGGTCACGGTACCCACGGCTTTAGGGTTTAGGTTTTGGGGTTTAGGGTTTTTACCCACGGTATCAATTGTGGTGGATGCATCACCACTACCCACGCCGCCGCCCGTTCCAGAAAAGAACAGAAACCTCGGCCGCACCGCGACGCTCAGCGCCGCGCCGAACGCGGCGCCGAAGAAAAAGGCGAGGACGACGGATACTAAAGGTTTGCACAAAGCGCCGAGTAATGACGCTGTATCGGTGGTACCAGTAGTACTTGCAGTACCAGTAGTACCAGTAGTGGTAAGACTCGTGCCTAATTGCGCACTGCTGCCATCACTGCCATTCGCGTAACTGTTCCTTTCAAAGTCCAGCCCGGCAAGCGCCACGAATTCCAGGTTCAGCGCGAACAGCACCACCACGAGCGCGTCTTTCACCACGGTCACCGCCATGACGTGCTGATTGTAAAAAAATAAATGTCAGTCTCATATGGGGAATCAGTCGGCGGAATGTGGTAAATGGGAAATACTTACCTGGCAGAACGGGCCTTTGCCGTCCATTTCTTTCAGCACCGCGATGGCGCTTGCGGGGCTTCTAGCTATGGCCAGGGTTCCTAACAGGCTCGCGATCACCACGACGTGTTCTGTGTTTAGGTTCACTAAAAAACCGACCCGAGGGCCTATCACCAGGAACCCCAGGAACACGAACGTGAACGAAAACAACGAGACGCAGGTTGTCATGACAATCGTGGGCCGTGGTTGTTTCCGTAACTCGCCCAGCTTCAGCTCCGACCCAGCCGCCACGCCAATCACCGCGAGGCACACCGTGTCCGTCACCGCGACGAGTGCTGTGTGCGTTGATGTGAGCACCGCGGGACCCAGCAACGCGCCCGTAAGCAAGTACCCGCTGATTTTTGGCAACCGGAAACTGGAACACGCGCGTCCCGTGAAGGAGGCGATGAACAACACGAACGCCACGCGCGCGACCGTGTCCGTCAGCGCCGCGGGGTCGATGGCGGCAAAAGACCACATCGTAACGAACCAGGTGGCGAACCCACACCCCCGCGCAGGCATTCACTGCACAAGAATCAGAAGCTCCCTTTGTTGCACTCACTCACTGCCTCTTGATGACTTATGACATGGCAGCATGTGTTCAAAAGGGGTAAAATCAGAACCCACGCGTCCACCACGTGTCTGGCTGAGAACGACTGAGGCACGCTTTGCGGCGGTCCGCGTGTGCTCGACCTACACTCGCGCACGCACGTCGCTTGTTACCGTCGCAATGTCCGTTATCGCCGGTTCCGTGTCCCTCCGCGCTCCCGTTTCCGCGCGCGGGCTCGGGTTCAAAACCTCCCAACCCACGGGCACGCGCGTCGCCGCGGTGACACCCGCGCGTCCCTTCACCAAATCAGGCCGAACCGGGCTTCGCGTGAACGCGGGCAACACCAACGAAGGAGGACTCTTCGCGCCCATCGTCATCGTTGCGAGAAACGTCATCGGGGTGAAGCGGTTCAACCAGATCAGGGGCAAGGCTATTGCGCTGCACTCGCAGGTACGTCAAGTTAAACGCCACCGCAGGGAAGGGCACACGCACACGCGGTCTGTCTGTCTGTCATCAGGAACCGTCACCCATCGTCGTAAACGGAACAGTTTCCGATAACGACCAGTTCCGATCCCATCGCGCGACGTCTCGGACCTCTCGGACTCTGACCTTCCCCCCATCCATCATCCCCCCTCTCTCCAGGTCATCACCGACTTCTGCAAGGAGATCGGCGCGGACGGGAAGGTTCGCCAGGGGTTGATCCGCACGGCGAAGAACAACGGGGGGCGGCTCGGGTTCCTGGCGTGAAAACGGACCGCGAACGCGTAGGGTAAATAGTCTGAATAAAAATGGGGGGGAAAAGGAAAAAGATCAGCGAAGGTCTCGCGACGATGGAAGATGCGCGAAACCAAGAGTCTCGCTCGGGATATGACAGCCAATATCGGGGATACGACAGTGCGTATCGATCGCCGAGAGAGCCGAGAGGGCAGTACAGAGGTTTTGAGAGTTATGTGTCGAGGACAAATCTTGTGACGAGTGTGTAAAAAAATACAATACAGGTTCCCATTTAAAAAGTAATCAATCATTCCTGTCCCGCTTCGAACGTTTCCCAGAACTGTTGTGTTTCCTTCCCTCCCAGCTCGACATTGATACTTCGCGGTCGGTACGCCTCGCCCCAAGTCTCCACCACGCGCTCCACGCTTTCCTCCAACACGCGTCCCCCGAAAACCAACGCGCGCCCGCCGTGCTCGCACTTTTCCTTACGACGAATAAAAGAAAGTGTCAGTGTTTCGGGCCATGTGAGTGCGTAATTACTCTGGTCAATCGGGAAAAAGTGGTTGGATTTGGGAAAGGCAACACGTACGCCGAGCCAGACAAACGACCCTAGGTTACTGCCGGGCGGCGCGAGCAACACGAAAACCCCTGCGATTGTAAAAAGAAGCGTCAGTTTCGTACGGGCAATCGCAGAGGCGGAACGTGGTGATTGGGAAAGGCCCTTACCACTTTCGGTTAAGTCGTCCTCGTCGTACATCGTCACGAAATCGAACTCGGGGTAGGTGAGCAATTTAGGTCGTACAAAGCTTTCTTTGCTTTCTCTTTCGTCAGTGGTGGCCGGTTCGGCGTCGCCGTCGCGGGAAGACGTTTTCGTCGCGGTTTCGCCTTCGACTTCGCGATTCGCGTTCGCGAGCGCCACGCCTCCCCGCCTCGCAACGAGCGACCTTTCGCCAAACGCGAACATCGCGAAGTCCAGGTCGTAGGCCTCGCATCGCGCAAAGGCGGTGCATCCGCACGCATCGGTACCATCGGTGTGTGAATAATCTTCAAACGCTTCCAGAAAAGAACGCGGTTCGTCGCCGGCGGTGACGAGCGTGATCGGAAACTCGGCGCCCGAAAATTCGTCGCCCCGAAACGCACCACCCGTTTCCCTCCCTCCCGCTCCCGTTCCCCACACCCCACCGAGCCCGTCGTACTGGAACAGCTGTCTGGCGAAGCAAGTGGCTCGGTTCAAGAACAACTCAGAATCCGCGCATTGCGAACCCAGCCAAACGAAAACGTGCCCGTCCGATGTCTGCAGCACGAACGACCCGCGCGCGTCGAGCAAATTTAGCGCCAGTGACTTGTTAGTCTCGGAGGAATCTGTCGCCTCGCCGTCCTCAGCAACCTTTTCCGCCGTTTCCCACACAGTCTTCGCGACCAAGTACCTCGGGTCGTGTTCTGAGTGCGGCGCCATGCGGTGCAGACGCACTACCGGGTGTTTGGGTTTGGGTGCGTTTGCGTCGCGAACATCACCGATAGAAGCATCCGTTGAAGCGCCAAACGACGAACACGACCCCGCTTCGCTCAGCACGCGTTTTCGCCACTGCAGCATCTGACACGTGAACCCCATGTTCGGGTTCGCGACGCCCCTTCTTTCCTTGACCAGCGCGAAGGTTTTTTCGTAGGAATCGCCGTTGCGCCACATCAGGTACGAAATCACCACGGAGACTGATCTTGAAACGCCCTGCGAACAATGCACCAACACGTTTCCGTTTTCGGCTTGCGATTCGCGAATAAAATCAAAGCAGTCGTACAGAACCTTCGTCACGTCTTCGCCCGGCGAGTCTTGAATCCACAGGGGTTTGTACTTGAATTTTGAATTTGAATTGCTTTCGTGATAGTTAGGTATCACGAAAGCGTTGCAGTTGATTATGTGTGTGATTTTATTGGATCGCAGTAGGTCGATATCCCTTGCAACGGCTTCGCCGGCGACGAACACGTTTCCGCAGATGTGCGTGCAGTGTTTTTCGAAAAAAACAAACTTTTCACGACGAATCGTCAACTCCGATGCTTGCGTTTCACTTGACCCGCTTCTGAGCGCGGAAAGGTCTATCGCGGACGGTCTAACGTGTTCTCCGTGCGACGTGTTGGCGCCCGTGGTGTCGCTCGTGACACCGGCGGCCAACTCACCGCGGGGCATTTTCAACCCCAAACCCGGTGGTTTGCGTTTGGCCAGCGAATTTTGCGTGTCCAACTGCTGGGGGGTTGGGGACGGGATGGCATTTGCGGTTTCCTTTTCCGCGGCACCGCCCAAAGCGCCGAGGCCTTTCAGACCGAGCGACGGAAACCCCACAGGGCGGGTCGTGACTGCTGGTCGGCTCTCCGCGAAAGCCGCGTCATCATCGCTGACGTCGCGGTCCGACCCGGATGACGAACACACGTCAGACGTGTCTTCTTTGGATGGCACCGTTTTGTTGATTCCGCGGACGTTTTCGTTCGACCCGGACGCATCACCCGCGCGACACGTCACCGCCTCTGTGGGGTTTAGGCGAGACACCCCGCCCAGGTTCAAACCAAGACCCACCATTGACGGTTAAGTTGGACCTGACCACACCACGGCGGCGCGCGTGGTGTGTGCGCGACGACCGCGAGATGGCGAGGGATATTCGGACAGGGGGCTGTGTTAAAACTTTTATTTGGGAGCGGCAACTGCAAAAGGTACCTTTTTTGGAGTCGGCATTCTACACCCTCTTCTACATCTCAATCTCAATCGAACCTCCTGTCTTCCGGCGAGTAGAACTCTGCTAGAAGCGACGCGATGAACCCCGGAACCTGCCCTCCCGCGTCCGTGACGAACAGGGAAATCAGGTCGGGTGACACGCGGTCGAAGTCGGGGTTGGCGATTTGCAGTTCGGCCGGGTTTGGCGAGTCGTCGGCGGAAGAGACGGCGTTGGAGTTGGCAGAAAAACCACTCGCGTCTCTGCCGGCGAAGTCGAAAATCTCGCAAGGCGACTTGAGATCGTCCATGTCGTACTCGGGATCACCGGGCCCTAGCGGCGACAGCTCGTGCGTCCCCGCCAGCACCAGCACCGGTACCCGGTGCGCTTTCGCGGCGACCGCGACTGCGCGGTGCCCAGCCGCGCAAAGAGCGGTGCCGTCGTGGAACACGCCTTTCGCGCCGAGCACCACTAAGTGGCACCGCGGCATCACCGCGAAGGTCGCGGCGTCTGCGATCACGGTCGTCGCCACGCCTTTGTCCGCCAAAAGCTTGGCCAGTCTATGCCCCGCCCCGCCCGGTTCGCCCTCCGCGACGACGCACTGGAACGTTCTTTTTTTGTTCGCCTCCCGTAAAAACGCCTCCACTGAACAACTACCCCCAGCGGTCAAAACAACGCACCCCGGCGTGACGTGCTCCACCGCCTGCACCGCGCAATGCCCTTCCGCGGTTTCAAGTTCGTCAATAAGCTCACCAACGCTTTCGATGACGTCCTGAGATAAAAAAGAAAGTGTCAGTCTTGTATGGGGCAATCAGTCGGCGGAATGTGGTAAATGGGAAAGGCCCTTCCTTACCTGTTTGAACCGTTTCATCCGCGTTTGTTGGTCGTTTTCCCCACCGCCGCCCGTCACGGCGCCGGTTTCCATTTGTGCCACACCGCCTGTGCCCGTACCCAAAGCTCCACTCCCGCCCGCGTGCTCCACCGCCTCCTCCCGTATGATGTGCAGCACGCGGCGGCACATGTTGCCCACCACGAGTTCTGCGTTTGGGACAAAAAATGGATCCGGTGAGTTTTGCGGATTTACGAAGAATAACGCAAACCCCATCGTGTGGTGCCTTTGGTAAGGAAGGAAGCTGCTTCGATCTTGTCCGTGAAAACACACGTACCTAAAGGTCTGGCGTCGACGAGTTTCTTGGAAACCAATCGTACGCCTTCGATAATACCCCCCACCGTCAACGCCTGCTGCGCTGCCACCGCGTGGATCAACAGCTCCGTGGTGTGCCTGGCGAGCGCGACGCTGGATGCCGGGAACTGCCGGCGCTTGAGCTTGGTGGTGAAGTCATCGAGCACGGCGTGAATGCTGGCTTGCCCGGTGCGACCCATGGCGCGCGCGGACACGTTCTCCGTGAGAAACCCCGAGGTGGCCGGCACCGCACAACGGGCAGGGGTCGCCGCCCCGACGTCTGACGTCGGCGAGGGCGTGGATCTGCAAGAGATGAAAGGTGGCGATTTCCAAAATCTGTTGAATCCAGATTGTTGCGGGACAGTTGTCGGGAATACCCACTCTCTTTGACGCCGTGGTCATGGCCGCTGTCGCCTCATCCGTGGCTCGCATCGCCCCCTCCGCGAGGGGCAAGGTTTCCTCGCGTACCCCTGTGCGCCGTGTTGCGGGTGCGTCCCGAGACGCTGGCGCCAAATCTGTCCGCGCGTTGTCCGGCGTGGTGGAGGTTGCGCAAATCGCAGTAGATTCCCTGGAGGATGCCCTCCCAACCATCGCCGTGGGTGCGTCTCTCGGCGCTATTCTGTGGTCCAGCGCGGGTGCCCTGAAAGGCTTCGCCGCGCTTCTTAGCGGCGAGGAAGCCACGGCGAGTCACATTTTGGTGAAAGACCCCACGCTCGCGCAGTCGTTGCTTGAACGGCTACAGGACGGCCCGCAGGACAACCTGGAGGATCGCTTCGCTCGGGAGGCTGGCAAGTTTTCCGAGTGCCCGTCGAAATCGAAAGGCGGGAGTTTAGGAACGTTCAAACCAGGACAGATGGTGAAAGAGTTCAACGCCGCGGTGTTTGAAGGCCCGATTGGTGCGATTCAAGGCCCGATAAAAACCGATTTCGGGTGGCACCTGATTCTGGTCACCGACCGGAAGGAAAAGGAAGCGTAAAGAGTGAATAGAGCATGCAAGAAAGAAAACGTGGAATGAACTAATATAAAGAGAACTACTGATTTACACCGGACGTATGCCTAATACACTGGACGTATGCCTAATGCGTCCCTAACAGCCCTTATATATAGCCAATTCGCGCCTTCGCCACAGTGTCCTTTTCAGGGCAATCTTCCAAAGCCCGTTCCAAAAGCGCGTCGATAAGATTTCGCATTTCCCGCCCCGTGGCTCGAAAACACACCGAAAACGTCCCCGCCGCGTCCAAAAGCGTTTCGGTTCGCGCTGCGGATTTCCACAAACCCGCGTCCACGGTTTCGCACAAGTCCACGGCTCGCTGCGCGTATAGATGCGTAAGCTCCAACAGAAAAAGGTTGTGGGAGTTCTTAGCACTGGAAGAGTTATTAAGGGGGCTCTTAGCGCCGAAAGAGTTCGTAAGCGAGGTCTGGGCGCTCGTTTCTTCCCTCGTGGAGACCTGCTTCGTAACGTCTCCGCCAGGTTCTTTCGTCGCCAGAAAAGAAACTAAACGAACCATCGCCAGGTTGGCGCCTACTCTGCGCTGGGGCGATGTTTCGCGTTTCGTCAAAACCTTTTCCACGAACCTCGCCAACGTTCGAACGGTTTTGGAAACGCGACCTTTTCCGTCCGCCGTTTTGATGAGGTACTGTTCCCTTCTTTTCAAAGGAAACCCCCTTTCAACCTGGCAAATCAAACCAGCACACCCGTGTATGAACTCCAACGTTTCCAAAGAGGTTCGACCTTTGGACCGGGCGTCACTTAAGCCGGTGGTATACGCGCCAATCGCGTTGCGAAGACACGTCGCGGCGATTTTTTTGTGAAAACCCGTGCGAACCGCGACGATTGCGGATTGCAAATGCAGCAAAGCTCTGGTCGTGTCGTTCGCGACGCTCGCACAGGTGACGTTACAAAACGCGAGCGCTCGCGCTTTGAATGTTTCAACGCGCGTTGAGGGTTCCGGGTTTGAATGTTTCGCTGCTGGGTGGTACATACAGAGCCAACTCGCGCGCAAGCAAAGCGCGCCCAGGGTTTCGTCCGAGGCGGTGACGAAAGTTGCGCGACACGTTTCCAGAAAGGACACCGCTTTCCCGAAACGCCCGGCGGTCAAATGAAAACGCACGGCGCAATCCACCCACGCAAAAACAACATCTACGTGCCTTCGGTTGGTTGTGCCGGGTTCGTCGGTCACAGTACCGCGCCGCATCGAATCCTCGTGCACCACCCTCGCCGCGTGCAGCGCCCAGGCGAGGTGTTTCGGGTTTGAAAAGAAACTTTCCGCGTTTTTGTGGTCAGAAAAACCACGCAGCGCGCTGACACGCCACAAAACGCGACTCGACCCGGTGAGTCTTTTCGTCAGCGCGATGACCTCTGGTGATGTTGCCAGGGTGAGAAAAGGAGAAACACTGCCAGTGATGCCTTGCGAACTGCCTTTTGTATCTTGTTCCCGGTCACGGTCGTCGCACTCCAAAGCGCTTCGCAAACTCCGACTCACGATGCGCTCAACGAACTCGGACGCGAAAACGTCCAGGTCATTTTTTTCCTCCCCGACTCGTTTCGCGACGGCTGCTAAGTAAACCGCGCTTACGGTGTCTGTGAAAAAACAATCCACGTGCTTTTTGTTGAAATCCAGCCACGCATCCGCGCACTTCAAGAAACCACCGAGTGTCACCGAGGAGCGTCCAGACACACCGCAAACAACTTCCCACGCGGTTTGGAACGCGGCGCGCGAAGCCGCGCTTGACGAAGGCGGGTTTTCCGCCAGGCGCGCGCCGATGCAAAAACACATCTCAACGAGATCATTCGATGTGGTCTGCTTTGTATCGTCATCGTGGTCATCGTCGTACTCGTTTGCGTGTGATGATGCGTGTGCGCCGCGCGACAGCCCCTTGACGAGCGCCAACAGCCGTTCCGCGTGTGTAGCCGTCGATTCGTTTGACACGCGCTGCAACACGACGCGCGCGATACGCGCGACGAGAAATTGGTTCGCGTTTTTTCGTTCGCCGACATCCCACAGAAACTCGCAAAGCGCGTTTTCGTCGCACCGCTTCACGAAGCAAGTGACCGTCCACTCCAGCGCGGGCGCCAGCGCTACTAGCTGTGCTGAGGTGATGTCGCGAAGACACCGGTTTCTTTCGTGTTCCGCGGAAAATAAAAACCCGTCATTTTTTGTGTTTTTCGCGTCGCCTTCGCCGTAGCCTTCCTCGTCGTCGTCGTCGCTTTGGTCGTCAAACATGGAGTCCAGAAAAGAATCAAGCGCGTCTATCAAGTCACCTTCCTCTTCCCGTTTTTCCTTCGCAAGCCGTTCCGCGTGTTTGGCGTGGTTTCGTTTGGTTCGCGAGTACTGGACAAAGTCGAACCGGTCGACGCCGTCGACGAACGAAGTCACCGAATCGCGAAACAAGGTTCCGATTTTTAAATGCATCAAATACCGCGAATATTTCGGGAAGTGTGTCGTGCGGTACGCCCGGAACGTGGTGAGCACCGCACTCGTTTTCGACGCGTACGCGGTGATAAACGCTTTCACCAGGGGGTCTTCGATGGTTTTGATTTGCGAAATGATGCGCTCCAGGTTTTCGAACGGCGGTTTGTTGGCCACGAACCGGTGACACGCCATCGTCGCGAGTTGCAGGTACAGTCGCGGCACCAAGTGTTCGACCGCGTCTATTTTCCGGAACCAGTTCCGGCACGTTTTCCGCGCGTTTTCGTTGACATCATCGCTGGTGAAGTCATCCGCCAAAACCGAGTGCCTTTTGTGTGTGTCATCGTCGAACTGCGCTTTTTGGAACACCCTGTGGTAAATGGAATCGCCCGCCTTGTCCAGCACGTCCGCGACGAGCCCGAAAAGAATCGGGTAAAATTGAGTTTGGTGGACCACCGCGTGTTTGAATTTTCCAACGTTAAACGAAGTTGTTCCGTGCGTAAACACGCCGCCCGGCACGACGGGGTACTGCTGGTCCAGCAAAGACGCGACCTTCACGGTGTGTAACAAAGCCTCTAGTCGGTTTGAGTCCGCCCATCCGTTGTTGATTTCGGTTATTAATTTCTGCAGCTTTTCGATTGTTTCATCCTGCATCGTTTTCGACGTTTCTTCTCGACGCAAACACGTAACGTCGTTCAACCGGGATAACCGACCACCCGCCGTGGTGTTCGTCGCGACAAACGAATTGATCTCAACACCGCCGGGCGCGTGTGTGTTTTTGACACGCACCACGTGTCCGTCCGATCGCCGCGCGCTTTGCACGAACGCCCGGCGGCGAATGGACCACTCGGAAAGCACGTTTCTTAACTCAACCTCACCGCCATCTTCGGTTCCGGTTGCGGGTTCCCCATCCTCGTTGTTACGTGTTTCGTTCCAAGTAGAGACGTGGTTGGGTGATATGTGTTGGTTGGATGGACCTGCGTTTGTTTGCTCAGCATCTCCAATCGGCCCGCCCATCGCACCCAACGGGTCCATGAACCGCTCCCTCACGGGTGTTGCGTTCTCGGACGGACACGCGGCATCGTGGTCAACACACCCGGGTGTTTGCAGGGGATGCGACGCTGCGACCTGGCGCAGCACCGACACAGCCGTTTCCCACGGAATATCCCGGAAGTCCATCGCGACCCAATTGAGTCACCCGACCCGACACCACCCACCCCGAGGTGCGCGCGGTGGAGTGAAGGACGAGAATTTGGCGCACCGAAAGAAGGCACCTCCAAGAAGAGCTCTCGAAATCGACATCGTTGTGCGCGCTGCAGCAGCCTTTTCCCCGCAGATCTGTCACTCTCGCTTTTTGTGCTTTCGAGGTTGCGTTTTGCCAAGAGACGCCACCGATGCCACACGACGACGCGCGTCTTCGTCCTCTGCGAAATCGATCCAACGCGCGGCATCGATCGATCCGACACGAAGCGACACCCGTGACCTACGACGTACAAAGTGATCTCCAGACATTCCCCCCAAAACCCTCACCCGATGAGCGTCGTCGGCTTGACCCCCGAAGTCCAGGCCTTTAAAGACGATGGTAACAAAAACTTTCGTGTCGCGGAGTACTTGAAAGCCGCGGCCGCGTACACCAAGGCGCTGAAGCTGGCGGAGCGGGACGGATCGGAACCGTACGTGGCGGCTTACGTGATGACGATGTTTTCGGTTTTTTCTATTCGGTTCCATTGAATTCAGGCCGCATCTCTTGTGTCTCTGGTGCTCCGACGGCAACCAAGGCGAAAAAAAGGACGCATCTATAAAAAACCGTTGCGCTGACCAAAGATCTCTCTCCGGCGATCGTCGCTTTTCCACCCTTCCCATCCCCTCCAGTCGCGAGCTCGCGCCCATTTACAGCAACCGAAGCGCGTCGTTTCTGAAGCTGTCCAAGGTATCACAGGCTTTGGCGGACGCGGAGAAATGCGTTGAGCTGCGACCTGACTGGGACAAAGCGTACTTCAGGAAAGCCACCGCGCTTGAGGCGAGCGACGAGGACGACTTGGCGCTTATTGAGTTTGAGGCCGCTTTGGCCGTAGCGACGGAGTCGCAGGAAGGCATGATCGAGCAGAAGATCCGTCTTTGCAAACAGCGGTTGCTCAGGACGAAACGCGAGGAACACCACCAGCCCAGCAAAAAGCAATCGCACGGCGCCGCCAACAACAACATACCCGAAGGCGGTAAGGTCCGGGAAAAGGGAACCGCGTTTAGGTTCGTGGGCGCCGCCGTCGCGGCGCAGACCAAGATGAAGACGAGCGTTGCGGAGGCGGCGGCGGCGACGAAAACGGAGACGCCGAAGACAACGGAAACGCCGCCCGTCATGAAGGTGGAGGACTCGGCGAAGGCGATGCAGGCGGATGCGGACACGGTTGCGGCGGCGGCTGCTGCTGCTGCGAAGGCCAAGGCGGACGCGGCCGCGGCGGCGGCGGCGAAAGCGGATGCCGACGCGAAGGCGAAGGCGGACGCCGACGCGGCGGAAAAGGCGGGTGCTGCCGCGAAGGCGAAGGAGAAGGCGAAGGCTGATGCTGACACAGCCGCTGCTGTGAAGGCGGACGCCGAGAAGAAAGCCGCGGAGAAGGCCGCGGCGGCGAAGACCGCGGCGACAGCGAAGGCTGCGTCTGGACATGCTGAAAAGGCGGCTGAAAAGACAGCTGCTGAAACCGCCGCGAACACACGAGCTGTTTTGGTGAAAACGCAAAACACCAAGGCTGCCTCGGCGAGAAACGCGGAAGCGGCGGCGGCTTTGAATGGGAAGCGATCTCCGAAAAAATCCCCTCGCCCTTCCAAGAAACCGGAACCCACACCGACTTGGTTGCCCGCTGCCGTGCTCGGGGGTATCGGGGCGATCCTGCTAGTGTTGTGTGTGGTGGGGGGGGGGAAGTCCAAGCGACGCGCGTGATGAGAGGCGGCGGATGGTGGGGAGAGGAAAATGATTTTTTTTTTCAGGCATCAAAACTTCGTCTGCCGGTCTGCCGGTATCCCTTTTGAAGAAGCGTCTCGTCGCTCAAAAAGAGCGTGTGCCGCAATCCGCCCGGCGGGCTTGCGCGTGCGCATCACAATCGCGGGCGCCCCGCTCCAGTCGCGTGCGTCGGATCCCGCAGCGCGCGCATCGCGCACCGCGAGTAGACCCGTGACGTTTGGTGGCGGGTGTGCCGCTGTTGCTTTCGTTGTGCGCGAAGGGGCACGACCGGAGGTGCGGATCAGTAAAAGGCGCAGCGTTTTGTCCCCATGATGCGCTCGGAGTTCACAATCGAAGACGTGGCGAGGGGCCGGACCATGACCATCACCGATCTGCACGACCTCGGTGGGCAGGTGTTCGAGTGTAACAAGGTAAGGACCACGACTGCGCGTGGAGTGGAACGGAGGTCGAGTCGAACGAGCCAAGAGTGCGGCACCGACCGCCCCGCAAAAAAGGGCCCTTTTTTAGCGGGAGTATTTGCCACGGCAACCCAGTACTCTCAAAATTCTTCGTCTCCCGATCAGCACGCTGACCTTCCCATGCCCCCCCCAACCCCGAACAACCCGACCCACAAAGGCGCACGGCGACGCCCTAATCAGGGCGTTCTCCACGAAGAAGTACCCGCGGCTCATCGTGGTGAAGAACGCGTTGATCGTTTCAGTCAAGGTTGACGATCGGGGGTTCGTGGTGCACAAATGGACCAAGAAAATCGTGGACCTGAAACAGGTGTACCTCGTCATAAAAGATAACCGGCGTATTTATCAGCTCGCGCTTGAGTTCACACAAAGACCGGGAGAAAAGAAACCCTTCACGGACGTGCTGCAGTTCAACCCCACCACGTCCAGAGATTTCACGCAGACGATTTCGAAACTGCGGAAAGAACTGCTGGGGAGCCGAGGCGGCGGGGGCGGGGCCTCGGTTTCGTCGCCAAACGCGGCGGTTTCGCGAAACGACCGACAAACGGCATCCTTTGGCAACACGCACGCGGAGTCGCGACACAACCATGGACACCAGCCCCCGCCTCACCATCAGCAGGAACGGGAAAGGGACACCCACCAGCAGCGCCAGTCCGCGTTTGGCGACGCCATCGCGTCCGCCGAGGCGCGGTACCAGCCGAGGGGCGACGTTGGAGGGGCGCCGCCTCCCGCGCGTTTCGACGGCAATCAGTTCGCGCCCGTCGCCGTCTCCGCTGCCGCGGTGGACCCGTTCGCACCACAGCCCTCCAACCCGTTCGGCGTGGTCGTACCCCCCCCCGCGCACTCCCCGCGCGCCGCGTCCGGCCCGGAGTCCGTCTCCGGGTCCGTGAACTTCGACAACATGATGCAGTCGGTTGCGGCGAACGGCCACCAGATGCAAACCCTGTTCGACTCCCCGTCGCACCAATCGCTGCCGGTCGCCGATCCCTTCGCGCACATGGCCGCGCCTGTGCCTCAAATGCAGCATCATTCGCAGGTCTCAGACCCGTTCGCGCAGATGGCCGCGCCCGTACCTCAAATGCAGCAGCAGATGCCCGTGGCGAACCCCTTCGCGCAACCAGCGCAGGCGCGCGATCCGTTCGCGGCGATGCCCGCCACGGCGAACCCCTTCGCGGCGCCGGCCGCGCAGGTTGTGCAGAACCCCTTCGCGTCCGCGCCGTACCAGCCGCCGACGCAGCTGCAGCCGCCCTCGAACCCGTTCGCGTGAAGGGACGGAGACTTAGCGCGTGCGGAGAGTGACGGACTTTAGGCGTTACTACGTGACAAAGAAGGAACGAGAGACGACGCTAGTTTTTTTGTTTAGTTGTTACTTCAGTAAAAGTTCTTAAAAGTTCGGGACCGCTACGTATCGTCTTCCTCACGCCGCCATATTTTTCCCACTCACGAGCATGTACGTCACCGCGACCGGCTGTAGGTGCGAGTTCGTTTTCAGTAGCTCCCGTATCCTGTCGTTTCGGTGGTACATCTGCTGGCCGTGTAGCGTAAACTTCACGCCGTCGCCGCGCGCGCCGTCATCACGCGGCGTTTGCTTGAACAGCAGAAAGACGATTTTGTGCGGTGCGTCCTCGCTCGGCGGCGACGGAGGGACGTACGGCGCTCCTCGTGAGTTGTCTGGCGCGCCGCAGACAATGTTTGACCCGCCCTCGCAATCCGTCCAGAGGGCTTGAAGAAACGTGTGTGATTTGTTGGTAACCCCTAAGACTCCGTCGTCGGCGTCGATATCAAAAACCGCGACTGTGAATTTTGTCCCGTCGCTCGCGCCGCGCATCAAATCGCCCCACTCCACCAACGGCGCCCGTTCCAGCCACGGCCCGTCGAACGCGGTTTCATACACGTTCCCTTCTATTTTAACCCCAGCGTAGTCCACCACCAGTTTTTGTAACGTAGGGTTTTCTGAGTCAGGCGTTCGCACGCCGGCTTCAACCAACGCGGCCTCGATGGCATCACTCAAATCATCATCTCCCAAAGCCACCCCGAAATCGGGAGGGAGCTTCACGGGTTGTCGTGACGCCAACTCGTCGTCCGCCGTGTCCCAGGTCAGCGCCGTGTCGACCACCCATTCCATCGCAACCGCGGGGTCGTCGTTCGCCGCGTTTGGGCTCATCGCCGCTTGGAATGCAACGTGTTCGTCCCGTTTTCCCCCCGCCATCGCCCTCACCGCGAACCGGGTGGCTTCGTCCGCGCAGATTCCCGCGATGACCAAGCTCGCCACGACAACGGCGGTCCAGGAGTAACCCCCGCGCTTCATGGAGGCAGATTTTGAAGCACCAGAGCCGTGGGAACCGGATTTCGTATCCACGAGCAACGCGGAGGCTTCATGTTTAGACGCCATCGCGCGGGACGCGTGTACCCCGCGCCACGTGCGACGCGGGCGCGGCGTTGTGCGGGACGAAAAAGGAGTTGGGGTGTTGGAGACGAGTTTTCAGTTTTGCAAGGAAAGGTCTCCATGCCCAGCATAATTACATCTCTAAAACACGCTCGTGTTCGGGTCGTGCCTCGGGCTTATTCTGCGGACAAAGGCTTCGTAGGACATCAAGCCTTCCCCTCTTGGATCGTACCGTCGCCACACCGTGTCGAACGCGTTTTGGTCGGGGTGGAAGTTCATAACTTTGAGCCACTTTTTGAACTCGCCCCTATCCACGAACCCGCTTCGGTCGGCGTCCAGCCCCCGGAACAACGCCCGCGCGCTTCCGTTGGCGGCCAGTTTGCTTTCAATTTTCTCCATCAAAAGCTTCTCGAACTCGAATGCGTACAGCCCGTTAGGGGAGGGCTCGATGTTCGCGGGTTTGGGGGCGTGGTGCGCGATGGATTGCCAGTTCCCCTCCGCATACCCGGGCGTGAGGTGTTCCGGCGAGACGCTTTTCAAAAACTCGTCAAACCGCACGCCGCCCGAGCCGTTCACGTCGTACTTACCAATGATCGCGTTTAAATCGTCAGGCGTGGGGTAGATGTGCATTCGCGCCAGCCCTGCGGCGAACTCTTCCGGTGTCAATTCTCCGTCGCCGTCCGTGTCCATCTGCGCGAACAGCTTCCGCAAGCCGGACACGCCGCTGCCCCTCGACTGCATCCAATCCAACAGAAGGTGCTCGAACCGCACCACCGAGACGCGCGCGGCCGGTACGTCACGCGTGGTAGGCCTTGGCGCGCCCAAGGTCAAACGAGGCGCCGCGACCTTTCGCTCCTGAATATCAACCGGCACCTCACTCGTAAGCAAGTGCCTCATGTTCCGCATCCCGGAAACCGTGTCCCCGTGTCTGTCCCGCACGCCCTCCGGCGTGACCAAGCACCGGAGCATCTCGCCGTAATCAAGCCCGTCGCCGTTGCCATCGTACTTCGCCATGATCTCGTCGACGATTGCCGGCGCTGCTGCGATGTTGAACCGCGCGATGGCGGTTTCGAACTCGGAACGCGACAAACCGCCGCTTCCGTCGCGGTCGAAATATTTCCACCAAGCCCGCGCGCTTTTCCCCGAATTCGCAGTTCGCTCGAGCGTTTTCTTTTGAGTTTTGCCAGAAAAGTGTCAGTATTTCGTAATGTGTATGATTACAATTGTAATTACTCTGGACAACCGTCAAAACAGTCTTTGGGATTTGGGAAATGCGGGGACGTACCTTTTTCAACAACGTCTCCAGCTCCAACAACGACCCGACCATCGGCACGTACCCGGCGTCCCCCGCTTTTCCGCGGTCGAACACGGAGGGCTCTTGCAGTTTCGTTAAGCTCGCCTCAAGACGAACTCGGTCGTACCCCGCCCACAAAACGTCCCCACCGTCCGCGCCCCACCGCTCGCCTCTCGCGCCGTTTCGCTTTTCGTTGAACTCCGTTTCCTGCGCCGACGGCGGGACGACTTTTTTCGCCATGTCCCGGTAGTCAACCACCCCGGAGCCCGGGTGGGTTTCGTGCTTCGCCACGAGCGCGGACAGGGTATCAAGTGACGGGTCCACGTTTAGCCGCCGCAACCCTTTAACAAACGCACCAACCCCAACCACGCCCAAACCGTCGGCGTCGAAAAACTTGAACACGTCCACGAACTGCTTGACCGTCGCGTCGCCGCCGTTTTCGCCGCGCAGTTTATCCAGCATCGCCGCTTTGCACCGGCGCGCTGTGAGGTCGTGGGCAGGCTTGGCGTTGAACGCGCCGTGCTCGTAGAAAGAGTCACCAGCAGTGACTCCGTGACCTGCGTCGGATGGCAGCATGACGTGCATGCGTTGATCGCGTTTGAACAGCGCGGCTTCCTGTCGCATCGCGGGGCCCTGCGCCCTCCGGACTCGTGTGTTCCCCGCGGACGCGACCGCGCCGGATGCAGATGGGTCGTCGTACCCACCGTGCTCTCTTTGCTTTTGAAACTTATCAACCGGGTGCGTGTACCCTACCAAGTTGGCGCGGTACACGGACGGTGATGTCGGTTCGAAATCACCGGGCATGAGGTAGTTGATGAACTCCTTGGGATCCAGGAACCCGTCGCCGCGCACGTCGTGTTTTCTGAAAACAGCCGCGGTCACGTTTGCGTTCGCGGGCATCACGTTGACCCTGCGCATCGCTAGTTCGAACTGCTTAAAGTCCAACGCCCCTTTAGAAGGTAGCCGACCGCCTTCCTGGTGCATCCCGCACACCAAGCGCATCGCCGCGGCTTGCGATGAGGTTCTCGTGGACAAAGCGCGGCGCATCGCTTCCTCGACCTTCTCCACGGTATCGAGCGTAGGGAAAGCGTCGCTCGCGAAGTGCGTCGCGGGTTTTTCGAAAAGAGGCGTGACGCTCTTCTCCACGAAACTGCCCTTGCCAAAATCTTCCGCCCGTAGACGCTCCTTTACTCGCATCGCGTCTCGGTCGGGCGAGTTCATCAAATAAACCGGCGCGTCCCCAGACCACCCGGCGCCCGAGACGGGGCGCAGCGGGGACATGCCTTTCGGCGAGTTCGGGGACATGGGGATGTCATCCCAGACGGGGAAGTCATCCCCATCCCCGTCCCCGTCCACGTGTATGGTCAGGTTGGCGAAACCGCCCATCCCAACCGATCTCGAGTCACGCCGAGTCGGCGAGTCGAACGACGACCGCGCGGCGGGCGAACCCGGGAACTCGAAATCGTTGTTTTGCGTTTCGCGTGGGACGGATTTGCGTTTTGGGGATCCCACCCAATCCCCACCGCCCGCGAGATTGTCGTACAGCAGGTTGTTCGGGTCCGAGCTCGCGGCAGGTGCTCTTGGTGCGTTTGGCGAGCCTCTGGATGGCGGGTAGTAATCCGGTTGGTTCACCCCCACGGCGTTGGCCCGCGCCTCACGTCGGGTGCGGAAAGGCACTCGCGCGGTCGCGAATCCCGTCATTGGATTTTCACCAACAGAAGAGTACACCGCGCTCATTCCCGATCCGCTTTGCGCGATGTTCGCGAGACGAGACGCCAGGTCTCGCACGGACAGCACCGCCTCTTTCGGGCCGTAGTCAGACCCCGCGCCGTCTCTTGGACCTACGAATCGCACCGCGTTGGCCACGGTGTCAAACGACGACTCGTCACATCCCACGTTCAGCTCAAGCACCGTGCGCCTGAAATCGGCACGCAGAATCGCCCCACTTGGCGTCGCGTCGCTGGAACGCACGTGTCGCTGTAAAAACCGCGCGATGCCTTGCGCGCCGTCGCCGCCTTTCGCGAAAATCTTATCCACCAGCACGAGCTCCCACGGCTGCGCCGGGGGGGCGTCGGGGAACAGCACCATGGCGCGGGTGCGTGTGGCGCGTTTGGAGACAATTCACCACTTTCGAAACGTTCGACAAGTTTTGCTTTGATGACGACAAAATCAACTGGCTTGGTCGCAGTGTCGACACTAGTGTTCGCGGCCCCGCACGCGCCGTGTGGGTGCGCGGGATGACCGCCGTTCGCGTCCCCGCGCGAGCGGCACCCCGCGCGCCGCCCTGGCAGGAACCGGGGCGGCGCACGTGTCGGGTAGGGCACACACTCACGCGCGCGTCTCGCGTGGGAGGGTCGTGTTCATCATCGTGGCGAGTTTCGAGCGCTTTTTTGTGTCGCGCCTCAATCGACGCGCCACCCGGCGTGGACCCGACCTCGAACTCGGTGCGCAAATTGTTCTGCTTCGGCCTCGGGTACACCTCATTAGGACTGGCGTCCACGTTGTTGGACAGCGGGTGGGAGGTCAGTGGTACTTGTCGCTCCGAGGACCGCGCGTTGGCGTTACAAGGGGTGGGCATCACCGCGTTTGTGTGGTGTCCTTCGGAGAACAAAAAACTAACCAAAGACGGAACGCAGGCGCTTCGAAACGCGACGCACGTGCTGGTATCCGTCCCGCCGAACACTGACAGTACTTCGGGTGAAACCGCGCGGGGTATCAATCAGGGTGTTGAGCAGGGTATCACGAGTACTTCGGGTGAGACGCAAAAGCAGGGTATCGCAGATGGAAGTCACTCGGACGAGGCCAAAGACAAAGAACTGGGCCCAATCGATCCGGTGTTGGCGGACACCGCGTGCGCCGCGATTTTAAACGGCTCACAAAATCTGAAGTGGCTCGCCTACCTCAGCACCACGGGCGTGTACGGCGACCACAGCGGAGGGTGGATTGATGAAGCGACGAAACCCAAACCGGTGAGTGACAAGACGAAAGCGCGACACAAAGCGGAGCTGGAGTGGGTTTCTTTCGCGGATAAAGCGCGCGGACATTTGCCGCTGCGGATATTCCGCCTCGCCGGCGTGTACGGCCCGAGACGGAGCGTTTTGGGTGCGGCGGCGAACACTTTTTCGGAAGTGAGTGATGGACCTACGGGTAATGGACCTGGAATTGGAATTGAAGTGAGTGATGGACCTGCAGGTGGTGGACCGGACGGAATCGCACAAAAGAAACCAACGACAACGAACTCGGCTTCGAAACAAGCGAGGAGCCAAAGGAAGTTCACCTCGAGGTGTCACGTCCACGACGTCGTGTCTTGTCTTTGCGCGAGCATCAAAGCATCGCATGGGGAGGAAGACGAAGAACCAGAAGATAAGAGCGCCACCGATGACTCAAACTCAAGCCAAAAGTACACGTACAACGTCGTGGACGACGATCCCGCGTCGCGCGCGGTGGCGGTGGCGTTCGCGACGAGGCTTTTAGCGAACACGGTTGGAGACGAGGAGATTTGCGAGTCGTCTGTTGAGTCATGTATTGAGTCATCTGTTGAGTCATCTGTTGAGTCATGTATTGAGTCATGTATTGAGTCATCTGTTGAGTCATGTATTGAGTCATCTGTTGAGTCGACGATGTTGGACGACGCGAAAGAAAAAGAAAAGGATGAAAAAACAACGAACGACAAAACGTTTTTCCGCGGCGAGAAGCGCGTCGCGAACGCGTTCGTGAAAACCAGCCTGGGCGTTTCTTTGCGTTTCCCCAGCTACAGAAAAGGACTCACCGCGATTCACGACGGACACATCACGCCGTTTTCAAAAGAAATCTACGATGTTCTGTAAAGCGAAGGGGTAGTGACCTTAGTACATAATTTAGTCTAGTAATAAAAAAGAGCTCCTCTGCTTATTTCGCCTGCGCCGCGAATTTCGACCAGGCTTCCTTCGGCCTCGTCCGGGGTTGCGCTTTCAGCTCCACGTCTTGTTTCGTCTTCTCCAGCTCCGTTGCGAAAGATCGCCACGCCTCTTTCGGTTTCGCTCGCGGTTTGGGATCGAGCGACCGTCCGGCTTTCGATTTTGTGAGCTTCGCCAGGGCACGTCGGCGCAAGGTAGCGGTTCCCACGATAAACACTTTCTGCGTCGCGACTGCTGACGCGACCCCCAGCAACCCAACCACGCACGCGTCAACCACTCTTTTCACCCCAAAGAACGGCTGTTTCAGTTTGAACTCAAACCCGATGACGCATATTTGGTTGAACCAGTCGTCGACGCCGTCGCCGTCCACGTCGTCGTCGAGGTCCTCGAACGGCTTACCCGTGCGTTTAGGGGGTTTCAAGCCTTTGCGAATCACCCGACGGACGTAGCTCACGTACCGCCCGCAGGGCGACCACTCCACCGCTTCAGGCCGAGGCGCTTCCTTGCCGAATCTTTTTTTAGTTAACCTTGTGACTCCATTTATTTTCGCCTTTTTGGAACACCGGTCGACGTCTTTCTGTGTGGGTACCTTCAAGTCGTCCCCGGTGGGAAACACCCGGACCCAACAAACGCTCCCGTCGTGCGCGAACGCGATTGCGTCGCCATCCGGCGACCACGAAAACGCGGACTGCACGCCCGGCCGAGGAAGCGCGGTCAGGGGTAACAGCTGGTGGTTGGTTTTGTCCCTCGGATTGCGTCCCGAAGGGCGCTTGTCCCGAACAGATCGGCCTGATCCGACTCCCTCCTCTGCCGTACCAACACCCACCCCGACCCCGACACCTAAACGCACTAAAAACAGCTGCGGCACGCCGTCGTCGTCCATCGCCACCACCGCGGCTCGCGCGCCGCACGGCGACGTCCGCGGCCAGAACCGGGGCCCCACCGCGCCAAAACCGTTTCCCGAATAAGACTTCCCCGCGCTGTTTCCTTTCGTGGCGATGCACGGGTCTTGTTCCGCGGCGGCGGCGGCGAGGGCGCTTGATTCGTTTGACTTGGGCCCAGCAGTGAGACCAGGAAATGTGTTGTTATCCGTGAAGGTCACTCGTCTCTGACTCACCCCGAACGGCGGCCGCGGTCGCGTCGTGGCGCTCCCCGCGAGCGGCGCGTTTTGGCTTTGTGGAACTCGCAGCGCGCTCGGATCCACTTGCAGATCAAGAACAAACAACTCGAGGTGCTTTCCTTTCCGTGCTTTCCTGCCGCCTGCCGTGTCAACCTCGCCAAGAAAAGTCATCGCGCGTCCTTGCCACCCGCCCCCGGACGACAAGCTCCGCCGGTACCCGCGCCGGCCGACCCAGCACTCCTCCGCGGCGCGCGCCACGGCGTTTGAATCGTCGTGGCCGTTTTGTTTCCGTCCAATTTGGTCCACGAACCTCTGGTCGTCCTCGTGCGTCGTGGCGACCACGGTGAAACCCGCCCCGCTGTGGTTCCGCGGGTGCTCACTCGTATCCACGACAACCCCGCCCCGACCGTCAAGCGCGGTGAGGGAAACGGAGCGGTAGTTTTTTTCCACCCTCGTTTGCGCGTCGTCACTCCCTCGCCGCGCGTTTCGCAACAAAACAGCATCTTCATACGCCCCGGAAACAATCAGCCCATCCGGGGAAAACGAGTGCGCCGCGGTGCCGCCTCGCAGCGCGCCAGCTGTGAAGTTCTCGTCGGTGTCTGGCAGAAGGTCGCGCGCGTCCAGGGCTCGACAGATTGATGCGTTCGTGTTCCCGCTCGTTTTAGTGTCAGACGACTTGTTGGTAGTGTCAGACTTACTTCGGGCAAACCCGTTACCCCGGCCTCCTCTTGCAGACGTCGACGCTTTCGCGTTGTTACCTTTGCCTGCTGCTCCCTTGATTTTGTCATAAACGTCCACCAGCGCGCCCCGCCTTCGGTGCGGCGCGTACGTCCAGGTTGTCGTTGGATGTTCCGGCCCAAGCGTCACCACGATCTCGCGTTTGTGCGACACTGGGTTCCAGCTCGCCATGCCAACCTTGGCGCCGTTTTCCGATTCGAACAAGGTCTTGACCTGCCTGGTGTGCGGGTTCACCACCGCGATTGTCTCGGAGTCGAACACGTCACCACCAGGGTCACTCCGCGTGTCGAACACGATCCATCGCGAATCGGGACTCCACACACCGTTGTTGGCCAACACGTGGCCGTGCTCCGCGGTGGTCACCACCTTGTCCGTCTCACCGACGGGTCTAAAAAGCCACCGGGGTGGGGCCATGTTGTTTCCCGGGGCCGCGAGCGGACAGAGCCGCGCGGCCGTGCGCGTAGGTGTGGTGCTTGAAACGGTTCGGTGGTGAGGTGCGTATCGGATGGGTCGCCATCCATCATTGCTTGGTCCGCAGAAAAAGTGAGATTCTGCAAATCCAGTTCAGGAAATACGAAAAGCCTTTCGAAAACACTTCTTCGTGGTTTGCCCGGCGCGGGCTTCTTCCCCCAGGCGCGCGTCGTAAAGTCCACACCACTTTTGCTATTGAATCCCTAAACGCACACTCGCTGGGAAGACTACGCGTCCTCGAAATCCTTACGTCAGGGTCCCCAATCTCAAACTGTTTAAAGGCGTACGGATCGAGCCGCGCTCGTTAGCTCAGAAAAAAAAACGAAAAAAAACGCATACAGGTACTGTACTCGCACTACCATGGATGGTATCACGACGGTCTCCGCGTGTTATATTTAAATAGCTACTTTCTCGCCTTCTTGCACCTCGCTTTGTGCTCCGGCCAGTGTTTCTTTTGGCACTCCTTGCTGCAGTAGTACACCAGCTTGCACTTACATTTGAAGCACGACTTCGCGTCCGTTCCTTCTCGTTCCGCGACGCCGCACGACGCGCATTCCTTTCTTCGGTCATCGGGCGCTCCGTGCGTCGCGACGGGCTCCGTGGTATTTTCGACCTGATCGTCAACCTCGAGAAACGGACCGTGCGTGTACCACAGCTCGTCCTGTTTCGAAACCGGATACACTTCCTTAAAGAAATTAAGTTTCCGATTAGAAGCGTTTCTCTTTTTTACGTCAACCTCCGCCTTGGCGTCCCTTGGCCATCGCGCGTCGTGCCAGTCGTGAATCAAACCCGGAATTTGACGCATCTTACTTTTCGAGAATAAGTCGTACGTTCCTGCTGTTTTCGAAATCTCAAGCTGACTGCTCATCATGCACTGTGTGGCGCTTTGTAATGCCGCGCGGCCGCCGAGTTTTTTCCCAGACCCAAAGTGCGGTCCAAACTTTTCGTTGCTTTCGTTTGCTTCGCGTAAATACATCTCGAAAGCGTCACCTTCGAGTTGACTCGTCAAAGTCGCCCCCGTCCACTCCCCGACCATCGCCGACTTAAGCTTGAGGTTGCTCGTGGAAAGCTCGCTGCACAATATTCCGCCCATGATGTAAATCAAAGCGGCGATTATGTCTGCCGTGGAAACTCTCATGCTTTCAACGTCTACTTGTCCGACAAGACTCGAGAACGTTTCCCATTCGCTCTTCGCGCCGCGTCGGTCGTCGAGGGTTTCGGTGGAAACGCTCGCGAGTTCGAGAAGAAGTTTTGCGCCGCGACGCGGGCCGATGCCCCTCAGCGCGCGCATCACCGGCGGCATCGTTTCAATGGGTGCATTACCGTCGTCACTGTCGTAATCGTCGTCCGCACTGTCGTCCTTGTCATCGTCCAAAAACGTATATTCGCGGACTTTCCTCCCTACGCCGATCAAAATCTCCGCCGAGCGTCGCCGGAAATGCCCGCGCTCACGATTTCCCCGAGACACGCGGTGACCAACCAGTCGATTGGAACGCTGGGCGCGAGCTCTCCCGGTCGAGTTAATTCTTTTTCAGACACGCCAATTTTGATTTCAAGCTTCATTTTCGTCTCGTGGAACGCCATCAGGGAAGACGCTATGCCCGGGAAGCAAACCAGCCCGTCGCCAACGCAAACGCGCACCAAGGGATCGCTCCACAGCTCAACCGCGCGTCGCGCGCATGCGAACGCGATGCGCGTACACCCGACACGCACCGGTCTCGTTGACGCTCGAGGTGGTTGGTTTCGCCGCGATAGCGCTCCCGCACAACACCGCGGCGAAAGCGTACGAAAACCGGTAACACGCGGCGTTCCGGCTCGCGCACGTTGTCTCGCACCAACCCAACGCGTTGCCGCATTCCATTTGAGACCGCGACAACCCCTCCGTGAAATCCGGTCCGTCCGGCAACCCGTTCGGGAACAGTCTTCGCAAAATCCTCGCCGCCGGGTTCAACAAGTCCTCGCCCAACAGCGTGTCCGCCACTCCGGGCGAGGCCCAGAACCGCTCCAGAAACGCGTTCGTGTGCTTGTTGTTCTTGGCGAAGCAAAACGAACGACACCAGGCGTGGAAATCAATCAGGCGTGGAAATCAATCTCGTGTTTGTTGTCACTCTCGAACGTCACGAACGCGCGCGCGAATTGCGCGGCGTACACACTGGCGTACTCCAGCGTCGAATTCGGGTTCGTCGCGCAATCCGCGCCGCGGGGGGCGCCCAGCATCAAAGACTGTTGCAAGCCCAACATCACGTCGTCATGAGACATAGTTTCGATCGCACGAAGCACCGCGGGGTCGCGTTTAACACACCCGCTTGTGAATGCTCCAGTGCGCCTCCACCGACGAATACCATATCCCGGAACACCGCGCACATCGCTGCGGATTCTCAACCGCCTGCAGCGTCCACGCACAAATCTTACGCCCGGTTCGTTTCCAAACCTTTTGCTTCTCACCGCCATCGCTCGACATCGCGTCGCGCGCGCCTGCGTGTGGTTCGGGATGGACAAATAACGACCTCGCCGAGATCACAACCACGAAAAGACCACACAAAAATAAACGACACTGCGACACGGCACCTCTCCTTTTCAGTTTGACCGCGCGCGGGCTTTGGAACCCGGGGCGGCGGCGATGTTTCGCAAGGGCGGCACCTCGAGTTCCGTGAACACGGGAGTGTGTAGGAAGGTGCACACCACTTTTGGTGACGGCTCGGAGATGGTGGAGGAGTTCGATTTGAAAACGGACGAGTTGTTGGTCCGCTCGCGTCGGTCGAGAACCGTGCTCGGCAAAGACCAGGAGTGGGAGTACCTGGTCGGCGAGCCCCCGCGGCGGTTCAACCCGGAGGGTTCTTTGCTGGTGGAAAACGCTTCCGTGAATCCGGTTTGGCAAAGGTCGCAAGATACGGTCGATTCGTGGGTGTGGAGAGTACGGAACTTGCCGTACCCGAAGGAGACGTACGACGTTCGCGTGGACCAAAGCGATGGGAAGATCGTCATCGCAACCGCGAACAAAAAGTTTTACAAACGATTCGAAATTCCCGAGCTCGTGTTTCTGGAGCTACCGACGGACCCGTCAGAAATGACATGGGGCTGGAAAAACAACACCTTGTTGATACAATACCGAAAACCGAAACTAGCCCTAGTCGCGGAAGCGGAGGAGAAAGCAGACCGAAGACGCGTCCGACCGGCGGCGGGCGACGCCGACCCGGAGTGCAAAACGCAATAAGAGCTTTGGTTTTCAACCGTCAATACTACACAAGCAAATAGCAATAAGCAATGCGCATCACACCCTACTCTAATCCCCTGTACAAGTACATTGTAAGAAAGCAATCCTACTCTTACATCTCCTCTCTCTCTGCTGGTCCTCCGAACTCCATTTGAATGTCCGTCACGTCCAGCTGCATGATGTCGCACTCGCACCCGAGAATCTCCCCTACGCTCGGGCTCGTTCTGCCGAAATCGCCGTGCACGAATTCCTTGATGTACGTGCCGGCTTGCGTGGTGAGCTCCAGGGTGAAGAATTTTTTAGTGCCATCCACGAAATTCGCGGCAGCGGCGTGAATCACCCGTTGCCGCGTCGCGGAGGTTCGGCGGTGTAACACGCGCGTTGGTGTTTTCTGGTTTATCGTGAGATCCGTAGCGGCGGTCGAGAGCTTTTGCAAATCGTCCTCCGTCAAGCTTTTAGAACTCCAACACACGCAGCTGTACGTCTTTTGCTTTTCGCTCGACCCTTCGTGCATCTTGATGTAGTTTTCCTGTGAAACGCGGTGCACCCCACACGCGGTGACCACGCCGTCATTAGACGACTCCATTAACAGCTCCATTTCATCGCACTCGCGCTGCGTGGAAAAAGCCAAAGGGTTTCTCGGGTTGTGCACCTCCAGAATAAAAGGCCGCCCGCCGCCGAGCATGCGCACGTCCATGTCCTCCCTGCCGGCGCTGTTTAGCTTAGCGCCGTCCGCTTTGAATTTGCGTAGCACTTGCTTTTCAAGTGCCTGCTGCACACTCCCGTCACCCACAACGCCTCCGTCCGCGAACCACGGGCTTTGAGGCACACCCCTCTGCCATTTCAGGTACCGGCCGCCCACGTAGGCCGGGGCGTGCCAGGGGAAAAAGACGCAGGAAACGTTTTGTTGCGAGTTTTGTTGCGAGTTTGCGTTTTTTTCATCGCCGGAAACCGCGCGCATCGCCGCCGTCGCCGCGGCGCATACCGTGGAACCGGCGCCTTGCTTGTGTCTTTCGGACGCCACGGCGAAGTGTTCATAACTTGCGAACTTTTCCCGCGCCGTCCTTTCCGCGACGTTGTACCCGGCGACGAAACTTACCCACTTTTGCGCGGGGGAATCCTTCAGCGCGGGCAGGTTGAGGCCGGGCGGCGGACCCCGCTTTTTGCGGTTCCGCGGGTCACGGTTTGCCGTGTCATGCGCTTGCTTCATCGCGAACTCGGTTTCATCAGCACCACCACCGGGGTGCTCAAAAAGCACGCCGAAGCGAAACGGCGCTTTGGGGTCGTGTTTGAATCCGTTGTCCGCGAGCGCCGCGACCAAAACCGCTTCGAGCGCGTCGCGGACGGGAACCGTGGTGGGAAGATACGCGTCGAGACTGTTTGCCTGTGCGACAGCGCCATTAGGTCGAGCACCACCCACTCCCACACGATCCAGCTCGTCGTCGTCATCGGAAACAGCCAAGGCCAAGGCGTCGTCCTCGGGAGTCACGGGCGGCAAAGTCGCGCTCGCGTTTGTACCCGCCGGCGGCGCGTCCTTTTCCCCTAAAAGTTTCCTCAAAAACGCGCGCGTCGCGGCTTGGCGCATTGGTAAGGACGGGGGTAACACTAAATCTAGCCCGTACGTGACGCACTCGTGTCCCCCGGATTTGAACCCAGCCACGTAGTCGCTGATTTTGCTAGGACGGCATCGTGGGTTGTCTTTTTTGTCCCCGGCATTCGCGTTTGTAAACGACGTGCTCGCCGGTGGTTCCGGTTCCTTGTGCGATGCCCCGCCGCCGCCGCGGTCGCGCGACGGCGAGCCTTCGTCGCGCGCCACCTGGTTTGCGTTTGGGTCGAACTGAAGAATGCCCAGGCAACAAGGGCACGGCGGCCTGTACTCGCCGCTTGACGTGGACACGACGTTCGTCTCCCTCGCGGCTGCCTCGCGGTACGCGCGCGCGTCGGCGGCGCGGGTCCCGAGAAACCGAAGCACGCATTGCGAACACGCCCCGACGCGACGCAGCTCGTGCTCCACGGTCTCGGTCGCGGACTCAGAGAGGACCATTGTGCGTCACAGCGCACGCACGCACGCGCGTGGCAGGCACGACTCGGCTCCGGAGACGTGCGCGCGCCGGCGCGGACGAAGTGACCAAGACCATCTCGTTGTTCGATGAAACGATGAGTAGCACTTTTGGCTTCTCGACGGCCACTTGTATTGACTTTTCAAATCTGTGACGAAGGCTTCACACCCGCGACCGCGCGGCCGTCATGACGGACGTCGCCCCCGCTGCGGGGCTCCCCGAGCCCCCACCCGACCCCGCTTCGGTTCCGGATTGCGTTCCCCCGGGCGTGATGAGCGCGGTGCAAAAAGACACGCTTCGTCACCAGATCGCGGCGTTGTCACACGTCGCGAGTCAGAACCTGCTTCTGGTGCAGCAGGGTGCGGAGGAGCTGATGCCTGGTGCGGCGAAGAGCGCGACGATGGGTGCGATTCACGCCTCCATGGGGGTTGCGTCCCGGAACTCCATGGCGGAACAACCCATGTACCCGGCGCCGGTGTATTCGAAGGACGGCAAGGGAGGCGGGCAGCGGTGGACCCCCACGTCAGCGCAGCTCGTGCGGTTGGAAGAACTGTACGCCACCGGGATGGGCACGCCGAATGGTTCGCTGCGCACGCAAATCACGGATGAGCTAGTGAACCTCGGCCCGGTGAACGAAGCGAACGTGTACAACTGGTTCCAAAACAAAAAGGCGAGGATGAAGAAGAAGGAACAGGACGCGCGGATGGGACGGATGTAACAATCGGGGTTTAGGTGGGAGGTAATACAAACTCCGCGGACATCGGGGATGATGAGCTGCAAAAGGTATTAAAAATCTAAATCAAAAACCAACTCAAAGCTGGTTCAACCGCGACAACCTCCGCTTTATGTCTTCCAACCTGTTCTGCGCGACCTGGTTTCCAGGCGCGAGCACCAGCGACTCCTCGTACGCCCCCATCGCCCCCTTGCGGTCGTTCAGCTGCTCAAGCGCATCCCCAAGGTTGTTCCACGCCGTGACGTACCCGGGCTGGAGCTCGACCGCTTTTTTGAACTCAACCACAGATTCGGCGAACTTGTCCGTGCTTAGGTATCCAAACCCCAAGGCGTTGTGGATTTGCGCCAGGTCTTCTTGGTCCCCTTGCCACATCTCCGCGGCGAGCTTTAGGTTCCTGACCGCCTGCGTGTATACCTTCTTCCTCAACATAATGCTGCCCATCTCGAAGTACTCCTCCGCCGTGGCGTCGCCCGCGCGGATGCGTTCGCCCATGTTTTTAGCGCTTTCGTCGAGTTCGCGTCGGATCAAAACTTGTCGTACGATGATGAACCCGGCGAAACCGAGGATCGCGAGCAAAGAACCTAAATACAGAAACTGGATGCCTCCCTCCAAACCATCAGCAACCTCCGCGACTAAAGTTGGGGCGGGCAGAGCAGAGGGGGGGAGCGCCCTTTGCTTGGTAACGAGACGGGATCGCGCCCCGGTGGTGCGCCGATCAAGCACCGAAACTCTTGCTGGGGATACCAAAGCGCCCGCGCCGCGGTGCGTGATGGCCGCGCGTGAGGAAACTTGCGTGCCGCGAGCCGCTGTGCGGGGCGCGGCGACGCGCGCGGGGAGGCCGACGAAGGCCACGGCCGACATGACAAAGGCGAAGGCGTGCGCGCGACGCGGACGAGTGTGCAGGGGATCGCAAGCGATGACGAGGCGATTTTCATCTAGCGGCTTGGCGGTGGGGAAGATCTTTCGCGCATGTGACCGAAACGAAACGTGTTCGCGCCTCACGACGCGCACACGTCACCGCGCCGTGAGAATGACCGCCATGGCCTGCCACCACTACCTCAGCGCGCGCGTTTCCACCGCGACCGCGCCACGTGTCGCGACCAAGAAAAGCGTCTCGCATCACCGCGTTTCAGGGTCTGTCACGCGCGCCTCCGCCGATGTGCCATCCGCGCAACTGGGCACCGCGGTGCTTCCCAAAAACCGGTTCGACGAATCGGTTTTCGTCAACGCCCTGTTCCAATGGGCGAACGGTTTGACCACGTCCGGGCAGAACCTCCCGTTCGCGCTTCCGCAACGCGTCGATAGCCTGGAGTTTGGTTTCTCAATGGCGTTCCTTCAGTCAGATCCCAAGGGCGAACCCGGGACGTTCGTTTCGGTTGGGGAAATCGTGGCCGTGGTGGAGGACGTGGAGAACGGCGGAAGAGCGTTGATCATCCGGGGCACTGGTAAAGCCGCGCAGAAAGGCATGCTCGTGGATGTCCCGATGGTCATGAATACCATGCTCCCGGCGATAAAAAATGGCATCGCCATGGCATCACAGTGAGCGCATCTCATTTTAAAAGCAAACCTGTACCAACGTCGGTGCGAGAGAGACGATGACGCAGTTTTTGTCTTGTGCTTTTATTGGAATTGAAAAAACTCGGAGCGTCTCGAATCGTGTGGTCTTGTTTCGTCTCGCTCTTCGCGTTCTTGTGGTCGTCGTGACCTGTGCGGGGGTATTCTTCACGCGTCAGTGGGTGGTTTCCTTCGAACCCAACCCATTACGAACAACTCGCCCCCGAAAAACCCACCGCGTCCCCCGACTGCGCGGTCATCAAAAAGCCGTCCTTGTGCCGCCAGCTGCGATACAGAAAAGAAAGTGTCAGTCTCGCGAGTGTACAAGTGCCATGTATGGGCAAACAGTCTACTTGTGATGTATGTAGCAAACAGTAATTACGGGCGGACAATCGGCAAAACGTGGAGGCGGGATTTGGGAAACGCAACACGTACCTGAAAAGCACGCCGTCGCGCCCGCCCACGAGCCAGCACCCGGGGCACAGGGAGGTGTCGTTGGTGAAGGACAGTGAGGGGCCGGAGGGGGTCATGGCGAGGGTGACGATGTCCCCGCAGGCGGCGGGAGGCGCGGGCTGTTGTTCCATCGCGGGTGACGCGGAGTTCGGCGACGCAGAAGCGGCGGCGGGCGCGGCGGACGCCGATCGCGAGCGCACGCCGACGTAAAAGCAGCGCACGACGAAATCGCCGGCGGGCGCTTCTCGTACTTCATTACCCACCAACACAGTTCGCGGGAAATCGAAGTTAACCGCCAAGCTCGAAAGGCACAGGCTGTCAGCACCAGGGTTGATCAGCGTACCGGTGACGAAAATCTGATCCACGGCGTCGCCGGGGCGAAGCAGGGTTAGCCTCGTGTCGCGATCGCCGTCGCCGGCGCGTTGCCGAAGCAGCTGGAACGAGGAACGCACGTTCGCCGTGGCGAGCGGGTCCCGGTCGGCGACGACCGGAGTCGGAGTTCCCGTCGGAGTTCCACTGGGAAGTACCGGGCACACTGACACGGAGTCCTCGTCGCACGACGACGAGACCGCCGCTTGCGTCGGGCCGGAAAATGAAGGCGGTTGCGTTCGCGTCGGGTCCGTTTCCGTGGGAGTTTCCGTCGAGCCCGGAACGCCGTCGCCGGGAAGCAACGTGATGACGCTCCCCGGGATCCGCGTGGGTTCGCCGGGAACCAACGTGACGGACCCTGGAAGAGTCGTCGTCGTCGTTGTGGGAACGGTTCCCGAAGGCGTCGTCTCGGGAGTCGTCTCGGGCGTAGTCGTCTCCGGAATGGTCTCGGGATCAGTACTCGGAGTCGTACTGGGCGTCGGGGTCGGCACGACGCCGTCGGTCCCCACGGGCACCACGCGGATGTTCGGCGGTTCGCTGAAGGGAGCTTGTGTCGGTGTGGCGACCGGCGTTGGGGTCGGCGTCACAGTCTCGGGCGTGGTCCCGGGAGTGGGATCAGTGGTGTCGGGGTTAGTCAACTCGGGAGTGGTCGTCGTTGGAATGGTCCCAAAAGTAGTCTCGGGAGTCGTGGTCCACTCGGGGGTCGTCGTCGGCGTAGGCACCGGTGTGGCCACCAAACCGACCCCTGGTTTCGGGGGAAACGCCCCCGAGGTCCAAGGCACCTGCGAGTTCGCCGCCCACGCGTCGGGGGTCGCGTCCACCGACGCCACGACCGCGCGTTTCAGCCAGCAGCTGTGAAACGCGTACTCCCCGCAGTCCCCGGCGCAGTACACCCAGACGTTACACTCGGGGTTGTTCGCGCACTCCCAGCAGCAATCTTCAGGGTCGCCTTTGATCAACGACCCGCCGTCGTTGAGGAGCTCGCCTTTCAGGTTCACGCCTTTTCGGAAGTCGCACTCGCTGGTTTCTCGGTCCTCGCCTTGCGCGACGAACCCGACGATGGGTAAAGACGCGTCGGCGTCGGCCGGTGACGTCGATGTCTCGTCCTCCACGGTGGTACCGGTAGCGGCGTCGAATTTGTCCACAAGGACGCGCTCCACCATCACACCAACAGGGCCGCCAGGCGCGCACTCCAGGTCGCCAACAGTCGGGCCCACGAAATCAAGCATCGCGCCAGTGGCGTGCTTCACCCTGAACATCTCGCCGCGCGCTCCGCCGCCCACGAAGCGGCACCCCAAACAGAGTTCGCCCGAAAACGTAACTTCCAGCAAAAGAACCGCGGGCGAGTCGGCAGTACCGGCGGTTTCGGTTTCAGTGTCAGCCGGTGTTTCAGCCGGTTCGAACAAAGAAAGCGCGAAGCCCAAGCCTCCACAGGTTTCCGGCCTCGGTTCGACGGTTCCGTCCGGTAACCTTGTCGCGGCTCCGGAACAGGAAACCGTGAGTTCCGCCACCGGATCGGTCACGGCGCGCCAGTCGCCACTCGAAGAAGCGTCCAACACCCATGGCGAAAACACCACGGGCAACACGATACCGGCGAGACGCACGGAGGCCTGTTCCGCGGAGTCCAGGGAAGGCAAATTTCCCGAAAGCACATCCACGCTCCCGGCGAAGACGTACTCGTCGTAGGGTTCGTTCGGTAGCCCGGGCTCCAAAGGGCCCGCGCCCCTGCTCCACCACTGCACGTCGTTCGCCAGGCGGGCCACATCATCGACGCACCCGACGATGATGGACCCGTCGCCGGCGAACGTGTCCGGAAACGTGATGGACTCAAGAGGTACGTCGTCGTCGTCGTACTGCGCGCCGCCGTTGGTGTCGGCTCGCGGAATCGAGTCCGCGGTGCCGTCGCGCCCCAGGCCGTACCGCCCGCCGCGGTCGTCGGCGGGCGGTACGGTTCCGACGACCGCGGCGGAACCGCCAGAATCGCCGTCACCGTCGTCCGAGACCTGTGGGTCAACGCCCGTCTCCTCGCTGAGTCGGTTCCAGAAGTCATCTACCTCGGACGGTTCGCTGTACGCGTTGACGGAGTCCAGGAACTGTCGTAACTTGCGACGGACACCGCCGGGGCGCTCGACGATTGGGCGGGACACCTCTGGAGTTTCAACCGCAGTCACCGCCGAATCGCCGGCCGTGTCCTCGCCCGCTTCCACTCGCGTCGCGTCGCACTCCAGGCGGTCGATGGTGGGCCTCATGGCGAGCAGGGTGTCGGAGGTTTCGTGTTTCACCCTGAACATCGCGCCGTCGGAAACCCTCCCCGTGATTGAGCAATCCACGCACACGTCAACGTTTTCGATGATCGCGTCGACGCCGTACTCGCGTTTCACGAAGCGCACGGATGCGCAAAGGTCCGGCCCGAATCGCCCGTTCACGTCAACCACCACGACCCCCAAGCACTCCGTTTCAGGTGGAGAAAGAGGAGGCGCGAATTTCTCAACGCCACCAGGAGAACCGCCCCTGGGTAAGTATCTAATCGGGATCACGACTTCGGGTGACGTGATTTGCGTCGGCGAGCAACACGAAACAGCGCCCACCACGGTGAACTCGGTGGCGCCGGGTTCCATGTTAGTGGAGAGGAAGTTCTTCAGCTCCCGGATGCCGGAACACACGCCGGTCGGGGGTTCGCCATCCGTGGGGGGGGCGACGACTTGGCCGTCGCGAACCACCACGCCTCGTGTTCCAGCGGAAGGGCCGGATTGAGGCGTGAGGCGTTGCGTGTCACCCGAATCGGTTTCGTCGGTTGGAAAATCGGAGACGTACGATTGGTCAGTCACAGGAGGGAGTGAGGCGCTCGCGGTGACGACGACGCCGTCGGGAAGCGTCACTTTGAACTGGTCCGTGGCTGGGTCGTACACCACATCCAGGCCCAAGCTTTCCCGTAAAACGTCCGCGGCGGCAGCTCCCTCAGCGAGTGTCACGTCCTTTTCTTTGTCGTCGAAAGTGACGTCGAACGCGCCGGTCGGGGATACCGAAAACGCCGCCTCGGCGACGTCGCCCGTTTCATCGAGACGCACTCTCGCCAGCGTGCCGTTCCTGAAAAGCACGGTGATTCCGTCCACCGAGCTCCCTGACTCGTCAATCACGAACGTAACACCCGGAAGCCCTGCGTTCTGGTACGACACCGACCCGTTCGCGTCCACGAACACGCCCGGAGTTTCGCTTTGCGGCGCCACGGCGAGCACCGGTGTGGGCCTCCGCGGCGCGTCGTCGTTCGGAGACACGACACCCGGTGACGTGACTGGTACCGAAATCGCGACGTGTACCCCCCCCGACCCGGTGACAATCGAAACGATTGCCGGATCGGAGACGTACAAGCCGGCGTCCACGGCAACCAGAGTTGTTTTCTGTGGTGAATCCTCGGTTTCGGTGGTCGCGGTTTCGTCAAAACGTTCAGCGGTCGCGACGCCGACGATGTTCGCGTCGGTATCCGCCGGCGCAAACCTGGCGACTGGGCAAAGCATGTCACGCGAATCCCGAGTAACGTCGATGCCACACGCGCCCTTCACCGCACTCACGACCCTGCTGTGAATCGCGGCGCGGCTGGTTTGCTCTAGCGCGCGCACCGCGGCGCCGTCGCAGTAACACCCCGCGTCGGCGACTCGTTCGATTTTCCCGCAGCACGCGCGCCAGTTCAAGTCAAGCTCGAACACGTCCACGACTTGTTCCAACACGGGAATGCATGCGGATTCCGCGACGAGAATTGCGATCAAGCACGTCTGCGTGGACCCGGGGGTCGTTAGCTCAAGGCCGGTCACGTCGGTTTCGTGTGCGTACACCAGGCCGCCTGAAGTTCGCAGCGCAACCGAGTTTGAACCCTCCGCCTGCGCAACGGCGTCGAGGAACGCGGCGACGCGCGCGGGGTCGGCATCTCTTGCTTCTTTCGGAGGCACGGGGACGAGCGTCGCGATGCCATCAGGGGCGCGAAGGGCGACTACTGACGGGAGGGTCGTGGTGGTCACGACGTAGTCCAAAGCAGGCGGCGCGTCGGGCACCACCGGCGGCGGAACCAGGGTCACGGACCACGGTACCTCCACGTTCGTCTCGGGGTCCGGTACCGTGACCACCACGACATCGTCGTGGTTTTCGGTTACGTCGCCCGCGGTAACCGCGACGAGCACCGGGTTCACCACGTCTTCAACCGAAGTAACTTCGGAAACCAAAACCGCTTCTTTCGGAACGATGTACGTCGAGCCGGGCTCCAACGATGCGTCACTCGTGTCGGGTAAAGGTTTCGCGTCGCCGGGAAGCGCGTCGTTCCGAACCACGCCGACCACGCTTCCTAGAGGTAACACAAACTCGCGGTCGGTTTGCGCGTCGCCGCCGTCGTCGAGTGCCTTCACGACTAGCGTCGCCGGTTCGGTAACCACAATAGGCGTGGCGTGCTCCGCGACGTCGAGTAATGAATCCAGAGTCACGTCGCGATCGTCAAAGAAACTCGTTCTTTCATCGGGCGAGGCGGGGGATTCGCCGTCATCCGAAATTCCCTCTCGCGACCAAACCGCCGCGGCCGGCGCTAGCACCTCCGCCAACGTCAACGTCGAGCGGCAAGTCACCGAGTCGTCGCCGCCCGGTGGGAAATCGTCCCACTGGATCCCACACGCTTTCGGGACAACTAACGGCAAATCAGGGTTGCTCGCAAAAAATCGGGAACTCCCGAGAGGAGCGCACAAACACCCGCGCGCGCGCGCCGCGCGTAGCGTCGCGCAGCACTCCGTCACGACGAACGTGGAGACGTCCTTGTCGACGCGCAAGTCAGCGCACGCCGTGGACGCGTACGTCACGTACGTCTCGCACGTCGCCCACTCGTACGCCCGGATGGTTTCGCCGTTTCGCCACGAATTGACAATCGCTTCTTCGGACGTCTGTTCCGTAGTTCCGGGTGATTCTGGAATCGAAATCGGCACCGACGGCGGCACCGACCCGACGATTTCCATTCCCCACTCTTTTGGAACCCGCGACTGTTCGTCGTCGGCGGGCGGCGCCAGGAAACGCCACGCTTCGTTGGATTCCGTAACAACACCTGCCACGGGTCGTACGGACGGTACTTGTCCAGGAACCGACGTGAACGCGTCAGGTAACTCGAAAACGTCCTCCAAAACGCTCGGGCAACTCCCAGTCAACGCGAACCCGCACCCCAACGGGGCGAACCCGACCAAGCGTCTTAAAAAGGTCTCGGAACTTTTGCCAGAGCCGCGCAAGGTATCTGAGATAGGTAAAACAAAGTGTCAGTCTCGTAATGTGGCCTGCGTAATTACGGGCGGACAATCGGCAAACAGCCGTGGGATTTGGGAAAGGCCCAATACGTACCTTCGTCGCACAAACACCTTGACGCGTTGAGTTGCCTCACGGCGGCGCAGCAAGGGACGTAGCTCGCGACTTGGTTCAGGGACGATGTTTGTCCGTTTCCGCGGCCACGTCCGTTTAACCGGCCGCACAGCGCCCTGGCGGTTTTGATTTGATCATCACACGGAAGATTCGCATCCAGGGCGCCGCCGGAGGAGATGATTTCTTCAAAGGTTACCACGATTTCGTCGTCTCCGACGTCGTTTTCGGTATCCGCGTTTCGGAACTCGTTCGTTTCGTTCACCAGGAACTTCTCCAGCACAACGGCGTCCGTACACACCGCGCCTGTTTTCACCGAGAAACCACACGCCAGCGGTGTGAACGCCCGTATGGCGTCGAAGAAATTGTTCGGGGTCGCCGCGGTTGTCGCGACGGCTCCGAAATCCGTTCCGAAATCCCCGCCGCCGTCGTTCAGCTCGCCGATCACGGCGCCGTCGCAGAAACACGCGGCGGCGTCCATCTCGGACACGACCAAGCAGCACGCGGGGAAGGAGCTCGGGCTGGGCAACTGCGTGATTTGCGTTTGAACGCCACCGCACGCCCCACTCGCGGTCGGGACTTGCGCCAAGCACAGCTGCCGCAGGTAAAGCGGGTCGCTCGTGGCGACGAGCGCGACGACGCGAACGAACCGCGCAGCGGTGACGGAGCACCCGGCGGCGTCTGACACCCGGTACGTCACGCGGTACACGCCCGGGACGTTGGTGTTGAGCTCGGAGGTGTCCCTAACGATGACATCCGATAAGTCCCCGTCCTCAACGTCAAACGCGGACGCACCAGGGTCCACCCACACCGTGCCGACGCCCAACTCGTTGCGCGTCGGGCCGCTGCCGACGCCGTTGAGCGCGAGCGTCGGGCATGCGTTCACGGGAGGCGCCGCGGGCACGGGGGGAGGCGGCATTTGCGCCCGAGGAGGCGGCGGCGATGGCGGCGGACTCGGAGGCGGCGGGCTTGGCGCGTCCGGCGGTGGAGGCGAGGGCGGCGGTGGTGGCGAAGACACTCTTGGTGGCGGCGGCGAGGGAGCGACAACTACCAACTCCGGCGGCGGCGGGCTTGGTGCGTCCGGCGGTGGAGGCGAGGGCGGCGGTGGTGGCGAGGACACTCTCGGTGGCGGCGGCGAGGGAGCGACAACTACCAACTCCGGCGGCGGCGGGCTTGGCGCGTCCGGTAGTGGTGGGCTCGGCGGCGGCGTGCGAGGCGGGCTCGGCGGAGGTGGAATCGGCGCGTCCGGCGGGCTCGGTGGTGGTGGACTCGGTGCATCCGGCGGGCTCGGTGAGGGAGGCGGCGGCGAAGGCGCGTCCGGCGAAGGAGGTGCCTCGACTGGTACCTCGGGCGGCGGCGGCGAGGGTGCGTCCGGCGAAGGAGGTGCCTCGACTGGTACCTCGGGTGGGGGCGGCGAAGGCGCGTCCGGCGAAGGAGGTGCCTCGACTGGTACCTCGGGCGGCGGCGGCGAGGGCGCGTCCGGCGAAGGAGGTGCCTCGACTGTTTCCTCGGGCAGCGGCGGCGAAGGCGCGTCCGGCGCAAGAGGCTCCTGCGTGGGCTCGGGGATCACCGGCTGACACGCGTCCCCCTCGAATATTTCAATATCAGGGCCGCACATGAACGGTGCGAGTAAACGTAACGGCCGAATCTGGTCTCCGATGACGTCGAGAACGTTTTGGCGGCAGAAACATCGCAAATCAGGCGCGTTCATCTCGTCGAGCGTCGCGCAACAGCTCTGCATCATCGTCGGCGCTTCGTCGTCTCCCAGGAGGGGTCCACACTCTTTGTTGAGTTTGTCGAGACGAGACAAGCATGGGTCGGTTTGTTCGACCACCTTCGGTTGGGACGGGGGGTCCGGTTGCGACGGCGCCTCAGGCGAGGGCGGCTGACCGGGCGGGGGTGGGCTCGGAGAGGGCGCGAGCGGTACCTCGACCACCACTGGTGGAGACTCGGGTGGAGGTGGGTTCGGCGCATTCGGTGGCGGCGGGCTCGGCGAGGGCGGCGGTGACATCGGCACCTGCGGAGGCGGCGGCGATGGCGGCTGACTCGGCGGCGGAGGGTTCGGTGTGTCCGGAGGGCTCGGTGGTGGCAGGCTCGGTGGGGGCGATGTCGGCGGGAACGGCGGCGGCGGGCTTGGCGCGTCCGGCGGACTCGGCGGTGGCGGGCTCGGCGGCGGCGCGCGAGGCGGGCGCGGCGGAGGCGGGCTTGGCGCATCCGGAGGGCTCGGTGGTGGTGGGCTTGGCGCATCCGGAGGGCGCGGCGGAGGTTGGCTCGGCGCATCCGGCGGGCTCGGTGGTGGTGGGCTCGGCGCGTTCGGTGGTGGTGGAATCGGTGCATCCGGCGGGCTCGGTGAGGGCGGCGGCGGCTCTGGCGCAGTCGGCGGGGGGGGTGACACCGGCGGCGGTGACGACGGCGCAGTCGGCGGAGGCGGAGACAGCGCGACTCGCACGATTGGCTGAGGCGGTGACCCCGGCGGCGGCGACGCGGGTGCTTCAGGTGGTGGTGGCGAGGTCACGACCACTACTGGTGTCGGTGCATCCGGTGAGGGCGGCGGCGGCGAAGGCGCGACCGGTACCGGTGGCGGCGGTGAGGGCGCGTCCGGTGACTGAGGTGCCTCGACCAATACCGGTGGCGGCGGTGAGGGCGCGTCCGGTGACGGAGGTGCCTCGACTGGTACTTCAGGGGGCGGCGGCGAAGGTGCGTCCGGTGACGGAGTTACCGCGACTGGTACTTCAGGCGGCGGCGGCGGCGGCTCCGGCGTCGGTACAATGACGGGCGGCGCGGCTGGTAAGCACGCGTCGCCGCGCGTAAGCTCGACGTCGCACGCGAACCCGTTTACCAGGAACAGCGGATCCGCGAGTTGCTCGAGCGCGTCCACCACGGCTTGATCGCAGAAACAGTCACGGTCGTCCATGTCGCGGATAAGCGCGCAGCACTCAGCGCCGTCGGACGGCCCGAGAGCGGCGTCTTGGCCTAACAGAAAGCCAGTGCACAGCGCCGGTACCAGCGTAGCGTCGTCCAAACACGTCCGGGGAACAGCGGGTGCGTCCGGTTGTGCGGGTATGACGACGACTGGAACGGGAGTTAAAGGCGGCGGCAATGCCGGCGGGGGTGATGCCCGCGCTGGCGTAGGTGGCGGCGGCGACGGATTAATCGGCGTCGGCGTGAGTTGCGGTTCCTCGCACCTCGTGCGGTTGACGATCCCGGACGTCCACTTCACGTCCGCGCCTCGTCGCCACGCCGGTACCGGCTGGTTGTTCAGCAAATCAGGAGACATCCACTTTAGCCAACACTCCTTGTGCTTGTACTGGTACTCGCCTCCATCGCCGCACCCGTCCTCGGAACCGCAGTACACGAACGCGTTACACTTTTGCGAAAACTGCTCGCACGCGGCGCAACACTCCTCTACGGAATCTTTCAAAAAGTCAGTGCCGTCCGCCACGGGGTCGCCTTTGTAGTTTGCGTCGTCCTCGATCAAGCAGAACGCGCAGGTCTCGCCGGTTTCCTCAACCACTGGTTGAACGGTATCCGCGACGAACACGTCAACGTCCTTATCAGGGAAAACACCCGAGGTGTGGGTCACATCAGGACCGCGTGTTCCCGGCGGCGGCGTGTCCAGCGCCAAAATTTCGGGATCCTGAAATTTCAGCGAACACTCGCTGTACGAGTACGAGTTCTGGTTACCGCCGCACCCGTTTTCAAAGTCAGTGCAGTAGCTCCAGACGTTACACCCGGGGTTCTCCTGGCAGGCTAAACAACAAGCGCCTTCGGAAGAGGTGAGGAACGCACCGCCGAGAAGCACGGACCCATCCAGGTCGGTGTTTTCCTCGGCGTTGCACGGCGTGAGCGGCTGCGAAACCGTCGGGACGCTCAAGTCGACGCCGGCGCCGCAGTAGGGCATGGCGGGCGGGCCGGCGTTCGGGAGCCGGTTAGGGTTCGTAACTCCCGGACGCAAACTCCACTCCGCGATGACGTTGCCCCCGCCCTGGCCCACCAAGAAGCACCCGGGGCACAACCGGGTGGGGTCGCCGTTGGCGAACCCGATCCTCAAGCCGTCCTCCGCGAGCACGACGTCGAGGTCGTCGCACGGCACCAGCAACGTTTCCGGATTGCGTTCAAATTGCTCGGCGCCGCAGCACCGAAGCGCGGGCGCGGGTAACGCGATGCGCATGCCAACACAAGACACGTCGTACATGCCCGGATCGATGTCCTCCTCGTATCGCAACGGGACCGCGATGCCGGTGATGTCCATGGTGGCGCATGACCGGTGGCCGACCACGCCGGCGGCGACGTTGTTACCGTTGGCGGACACGACCTCCTGCGTCACCGAGTGGAACACCTGATTGGGAAAGAAAAAGGTCAGTCGCGAGTCGGCGGGTGTGCTGTATGGGCAAACAGCGCACTTGTGCGGTATGCAATCGGCGAAGCAGTCAGGCCGTGGGATTGGGAAAGGTCGGTCTGTCGTGCGTGGTACTGTCTGAGCGCACTCCACACGGGGCATCAAACCGTGTTTGAATTTGGGAAAGCCCAGAGGCCATACCATGTCGGCGAGGGCGGGACACGCGGCCAAAATGAGGTGCGCGTTTGGGTTCCACCCGAGCTTGAACGTGGGAGCGAGGAGGGGAAGCTCCTCTGGAGCCACTGAAAGGACTGCGACGTCGCAGTACGGCTGCAGTAACGTAACCGAGTTTTCCATGGGCGCGCTGCCGATTTCCTTGAACGAGAACAGAAAGTTGGAATACCCGCCGACGAGAAACTCGCCGGGCGCCAGGGCGATGTCACCGAAAGTCACGCTCGGCCCGATTTCGTCGAACTGCAGGACTAGGTCGGAACACGAAACGGGCCTGTGGCCCCCATCGCTCCAGTCGCCAGCCGTGGGCATGAGCTGCGCGCCCCAGCACATGAACACGAAGTCCTCTGGGGGGGCGGTTTCCGTGGCGCCGGTGTTCTCGTTAGTCACGACCACCCTGGAAAACTCAAACCCGACGGTCACGCCTTTGAGCGACACGGTTTTTTCGCCCGCGCCGTCGAACGCGGAGTCGTCCCTCGTAACCACAAGCGAGACGTACATCTCCCTTGCCGCGGCGGGGCCGCCTGAAGTGGAGGAATCCACAGCGCCTACGCGAACCAAATCCTCGGAAGGGAGGCTGGTCCACGTCGTGACGCTGAACTTCAGGGCGCCGCTCGCGAGGTCGGGGCAGTTTGGTGGTGTGGACAAATCTTGTTGTTGCAACGACCGGCGCGGGGTTTGCATTTGGTGAGTTGCGGTTTGGTGATTTTTTTCGCTCGCCCATGCCGCCTCGGAAGGGAACGAAATTTGCCGCGAACCCGAAACCCCGTCGTCCGCGTACCGGAGGTGGTTGAAATGCGTCGCGGGCGAGGTGTTGCGGGGCGGGGTGTCGTCGGCGTCGCGTCGTGAGGTGTCGAACGCGTGCGTCTGCGGAGAAACAGAGGTGGTTGAGTCAGCTTTCGTGGACTCGTCGCGTGTCGGGGGGCGCACTCTAAACCGTCGTGGTTCGCGAACAAGAAAGCAACGACGGTCGTGGTCGGCGCCACGGGGGTTGGATTCAGCGGCGCGACGTACGATGGGCTTGATGATATCGGCCACCGAGAACGCGGCGACACCCGTGGGAATCAGGGCTAGCGCCAGCGCCGCGAGCGACGCCAGGAGGACGGCGGCGCGCGACATGCCGGCAGCTGTCGAGCGCGCGGAAGTGCGTCGTGCACCGAAGAGGGTACGTTTTCCCGCCAGTTCTGGCGAGCGCGGGTTTCGCGCACGGAGCAGTCAGACGGTATCGGCGCGCGCGGGCGGTGGGGAAGGCTCGCACACGGGGATACACGCGAGTGGTTCAACTCTAACGCGAACGCGCGAGAGTGCTCGTCGCGATGCAAGCGCGCGAGTCTGTGAGCCGCGAAGCCACGACGCACTCGCTTCGGGAAAAAATAAAGCGGCGGAAGAATTTTCGGCCAAAAAGAAAAGCGGCGAAAACGAAAAACGCTCGCCATTCGTACTCGCACATCACCAGATGCGCTCTAGAAGAGGCTCCAGAGCCAAGGGGCTCGCGAGGGATATCGCGATTCTTTTCGCCATGAAGACCGTTGAGGCAATCTCGTGGGTGCACAACACGGTGCGGGTTGGCGTGCATCGCGTGACCAGCCCTAAAGTGGCGTGATGAGTGCCCCGATTCGGGATTAACGTTTCTTCGGGCCGTCGAACAGTCGAAGGTCACCCAGATTTGTATTTTTCAAATAACAGCACTCTGTCGGAAGCCTCGACGCACAACCACGCGCACACGCCACCCTCCACGATGGCTTCCAACGCGACCCTCGGTGTGGAAACTCGCGTGCGGAAGCGAACGCGTGAAAACCGCGATGCTAACGCGGGCGAGGCCATCCCCGGCCTTCTCAACGACATCGTCATCACGCACGTTCTGAGATCTGAGTATTTCGACCACCCCGCCGATCTCGCACGGCTACCAGCGGTGAGCAGCGCGATGCGCGACGCGGTGGCGGCGACGGGGCTTGAGTTTGAGGAGCTTGATGAGGACGAAGCCGTGTGGCTCGGATGTTTCAGCGCAGTGGAGCGCCTGCTGCGGGGAGGTGGCATGTCGCGTCAAGAAGCCCTTTGTGAGGTAGCGGCGAGGAATGGAAATCTCGTTCAGTTGATGGAGTTGCGCGAGAAAGGCTACCCGTGGGACGAGCAAACTTGCAGGGAAGTGGCGAAGAGCGGGCAACTCGAAGCGCTTCAGTGGTTGCGCGCGAATGGCTGTCCGTGGGAAGTTATGACGTGCTGGGCGGCGGCAAGGTGTGGGCACCTCGAGATGCTGCAGTGGGCGCGCGCGAACGGCTGCCCGTGGCACATGGACGTGTGCTCGTACGCGGCAAGGGGCGGACACCTCGAGGTACTGCAGTGGGCACGCGCGAACGGCTGCCCTTGGAACGGTTGGACGATCACTTATGCTGAACAAAATGGGCACGACGACGTGGTTCTCTGGGTAAACGCAAACGGCGGCGGCGCGCCTGAATCTGGATGGAGCCTGCCTGAATCTGGATGGAGGGAGTTCATATAGACGGAATGACGAAGAGCAGCAGCGTGCGTTCAAGTCATTACTGTACCGGATTTATGAAAATAAACTCAAGACGTTTCCTTAAATAATCACACCAACCCATCCGCGTGCGCTACCTCCGCAATTGTGCGCAGATGTTTCAGCAGTTTCTTCCCGGTTTTCCCCACCGCTTTCTTTCGTTTCCCGGTTACCACTGGTGTCACCGCCCCCAGCGCTCGAGGGACCGTGGTGCCGTCCGGCATAACAATCGCCTCCGCATCTTGTTTTTCTTTTTCCGCCGCGGCTTGGTCTCGCAAAACCTTGGCGTCTGTTTTTTCCCGCCGCGCGGTGACCACGAGCTGCCCTAACTCCTGCCTGGTGAACGTCCAGTCGTCTCTGTGTTGCAGCAACCCGAACACTTGTTCTTGCGTGTCTTTTTGCACGGAGTCGTCATCCGGATCCAAATCAAGCAAACCCTCCCGCCACATCGTCGCGGTTTCCTCCACCTCGGGTTCCACCGTGAGCAGCCCTATTCCGTTTTTAAGGTTTTCCACCGCGGTTTGAATCGGAAGCGCCTCGTCGTCGTCCAGGCCTCGTATGAGTTTCGTCACTCGGCCAAGAGCGCGTTTCCGTGCGATGTTGCTGTTGATTTTCAGCACCGCGTATATCTCGTCCCGGATTGTTTCCGGCATGGTTATCTTCGCGATTGAGCTTTTAGGGAGCTCGCACAGCGCTTCGGTTAGGTTGGCGTACTCCGTCATCAACCGCTTCAGCGCGGTTTTGTTAGGCCGGCCCATGTGCACGTACTCGTCGTAGTCGTAGTCCTCCCCTGAATCCACGAACTCGTCGCTAGCACGCATGCGGTTCGGGCTGTACGTCGTGGGCTTCTTCGCCGGGATCTTGGCGTGAGTGATGGTCAACACACCACGGGCCCGGGGAGGTGGGTGTCGTGAGGCATCTGGTCTGGCATTTCCGAAATGCGCGGCGGCGGCGGTACAGGACACGGTTCGCGTGACGCAAACCCCCGACTGTTTGCCTGTGGGAACCGTCACCCTTGGCACTGAAGCCACAGAACACCGCCCCATGGCGTGGCGCAAGCGCACGGGAACTCGCCCCGCGAACGCGGCGCGCGCGATGTGCATCATCGTGCGTGCGGCGCGGAGTGGTGGCCTCTGCGAGATTAACCCAAAACACGTCGACCCTTTTGACGGGCGGTGCCGTCTCAAACAACGATGTTGTTTTTCCTCGTCAGCTCCGATGACTCATCACACCTCGGGGGCGGCGGCGCTGCGTCGGGACGGTCTGATGGATGCCCCCCCGGAGCCCGCTCCTCGCCCCGCGCGGAGTCGCCCGCCTCACCTGGAGGTGCGTTCCGCGTTCGACTTCGCGTCGCCGAGCGGCAAGCCGAGCATCCGCGTCGCGAAAGAATTTGGAATCGCGATTCGCGCGAAGCACCCGCGAATGTCATCCCTCGTGTACGTACCCGAGCTGCACACGTTTTACGCAGCACGAGAGGACGGGTCCGTGGTGCAGTGGAGAACGCGGGTGCTCGGGGACGAGCGGGTAGGCAAAGGTATGCGCATGGACGAGCAGAACGACACGGTACGGGTGACGCAAGCGCGACCGGCGTTCGCGTTGCGTGGCCATGTGGGGAAGGTGCATTGTTTGCTGTCCTTGCAACCGGTTTTGGGAAGGTTCACGCACGGCGCGCTCGTGAGCGGCGGCGCCGATTCATCAATCTGCGTTTGGGATCCGAGGAAACTTGATTCGCAACACGCAGTGCTGCAGCACCTGAAAGGACACAATGGCGGTGTTTTGTGTCTTGAGCAGTGCGTTGATTTGTTAGTGAGCGGCGGACGCGACGGGACGGTGCGGCTGTGGGGTTTGGTGGATTTCAGGAAAAACAAAAACAAACGCGACTCCGACGTACCGAGCGACGCAAAAAATGCAAACTCCAAAGCGCCCATGGGTGTCGTGTACGCGCTGTTCACACCACTACGCGTGCTGTGCGTCTACCCAGGAGGTACCTGGAGCACGTCGCTGCGTTTTGGTCGCACCACGGCTGTGGGGGATCACGGAACGCTGTTCGTTGGGCTGTCGGATGGAAATGTACGAAAGATAAAAGCCGCCCGCGCGCGCGTCGCGGAGAGCGACGACGACGACGACCACCACCACGACGACACCGAACGCGTATCTTCCACGAGCTCGCCATCGTTGCTGGGGGGCGGGAACACGCAGCAGCAGCACGGGTTTTCGAATTTTGTGAACGCCGCGGCGCCGGCGCCGGCGTCGTTCGCGGAGGACGCCAAACCGGTTTGCTTTTTCTCGCCAAACCTCGACACAGAGACCGACCCCGAGCTCGGAAAAGTACATGTCGCGACTGCGGTAACGCAAATGCGATACTACCCGAACGAGGGAATGATGTTGGTGCTGGGTCGTGACTGCGTCGCGAGGCTGGTTTCGTGCACCACCGGCATCATTCTGGCGCAGTTCGAAGACGCACACGGCGCGCGGTTCATCGACGGAGTAGTGAGCCGGGACGACGTACGTATTGGGCCTTTCCCAAATCCTGACACTGTTTTATCTCTCAGCTGGTGACTGTTCAGACCGAAGCTGGTGACTGTTGTCCATACATCGTCCAATACACGCCCAACACATGACTGACACTTTTCTTTGACAATCACAGCCGGCGGGACCGCGCGTGCTTTACTTGTGTGACTCTTTTGGGACGCTTCGGGTTTATGACATCAGCGACACCACGAACATCGACCCGCTCCAAAACCCGCTCGTGAAAACTCACCTCACCGGGTTCGTCAAGGGTCACGGCATGGACGACACGTTAAACGTGGGTGACCGCGTGCCCGCGGCCGGCGTCGCGCTGGTGCATCACGCGAAGGTACGTATTGGGCCTTTCACCAAATCCCGGCCTCCCTGTTTGCTTATACAAGACTGACACTTTTCTTTCACAATTGAAGTGCGTCGCCGTGCTGAGCGAGTTCGGGCGGGTCACGGGCGTTCGCGTGACGCGGGCCGACCACTTCGAGCTGGTGGAGAACGGTGGCGCGCACGACGGCAGGGTGACAGTCATCGCGGTTGCTGAAACACCTGATTGGAAACGTGGGGAACACGGGGAGAACAAGGAGAACGACACGACGTTACGGGACGACGACGACGACGACCTGGAAGACGATTTGGTGTTCACCGCTTCCGTAGACGGGAGCTTGAAACAGCGGGATCCGTTCGATTTGGTGTCCATTCGACGGTACGATTTGCGCGAGTTAGTAGGTGATGAAGACGCGACTCACCCAAAAAAGGGGACTGACACCACGAAAAAGGGAAAGCGCAAACCCGAAAAAGGTTCAAACGACGTCACGAGCGCGTCGATCGCGCTACAGTCGGGAGGGAAAAGCTTTTTACTCACGGGGCACGACGACGGGTCCTTGCGGGTGTGGGATGCGCTTTCGGGGAAGACGGTTTGTACGAAAGATTCCAAAAAGGCACACTGCAATGCCGTGACTGGTATATGCCAACTCAGCGATTATTCCGGCGCGAATCGTGGCGATTCACGCGCAACGGAAAAGAGTATACTCACCGCGGGTTTCGACGGCCGTTTGTGTTTGTGGCGAATTTCAGGCGTGGAAAAACCGCCCGAGCTGAAAAAAACGTGGAGGGCGCACGGCGCGGGCGGTGAAGGAAGGGAAGGAAGTGACCAAGGATCCAAGGTAGAAAGTGACCAAGGATCCGAAAAAGAAATCCTCAGCGTCACGTCATTCCACGCCGCGCCTTTCGTGGCGATTTCGTCCGGGAACGACTTACGCGTCAAGTTCTGGAAGGGCGCGAACGATTTGCTTTGCGCGTTTGCGCCTCACAAGGAACCGACCACCGCGGTGGCGAGTTTTCAAAACAAACTTGTCACCGGCTCGGAGGACGGTCTCGTAAAGGTTTGGGACTGCGCTCGCGTCGCAGACGCGGCGAAGGGCGTGAGTAGTAGTTCTACTACTACTGCTAACGCAAATGGTGCTTTACTAAGTACTAACAGTACTACTACTAAGAGTAGTACTAGTACTGCTACCCACGCAAATGGCGCTTTAGTACCTATCTTGCTTTTCACGCTGGACCCAGCCTGCGGGCCCGTGCGCGGCGTGTACGCGACGCGGAGTATAGACACACGACGCGACGCACACTATTTAGTGACGTGCTCCGGGAAAGGCGTGTGCGTGTGGGACTTCAAGCAGGGGGCGGGTACTGCAGAGGCGGTGATGCATACACACGAAACCATGCCTGCGGATGAAAACTCCGAGCTTGCTGCGCCTGCTGAGCCTTCGAACGTGCCGGAATCGGTGGCGGTTTCTTTGCGCGCGAGGTCACTCGAGACGCGAATCGAGCGTGACTTTGAAAAAAACGAAGAGGAAGACCTACTTCCACCCCCCCGACCGCGATGCGTGTCCCAAAACCACCGCCTGCTTTCAAAGTTTCAAAGAAACGACGACGTTTTCACCTGTTTCGCGGTCCGGCCACGGTGTAACCAAATCCTGGTGGGAACGGCGTCGGGGCGGGTCATTGCGTTGGACGCGTTTAAAACGTAAAAGTCGCCGTGAGACGTAGACGTGATTGGGACGCGTTTAATGTAAAAGTAATTGTATAAACACAAGGTACTCCCGATAGGCGTAAACGTAATTAGTAACACAACCACCCAACTAAGCTGATCGTCTATCTCTACAAGTAGTCTATCTATCACCGCATCGCGTCTAGCGCGTCGGCAAACGCTTTCGCCGACTCAGCGTTCCCGAAGCTCTCGGATAAGAACTCCTCGATTTCGGATCTGGACATGGACATACAGTACTCCGCCAACGTTTCGTTGTCGGTTTCGCCCGTGAACGCCACGAGCTGCGCCGCCGCCCACTGCGTCGCAGCGGAGCTCGGGGTATGGTCACGTATCGACGGCGCGGTGCGGCTCGGTCCGCCCGCGACGGTCTGTGATGAAGGTCCAGCTCCATTGTGATGGTCCAACCCATTGTGTGACGGTTCGTAACCGTTCGCGTCCAACGCGCTCAGCCGTAACGCCTGCGCCAACGCGTCGTCTTCGTCCAACCCGGGTGGCATCACCTCGTTTGCGCTTTGACGAAACACGCTTTCGCGTCGTGACTCCAGCTCGCTGAGCAGGAGCGCTTGTTGGAACGCGGCATCTTCATCACCCTGTAGGTCGGCGTCAGTGTGATCCGGACGGCCATCGTTTGGCTGGGTATCACCCGGATGAAAATCGGCCCGGTCTTGGTGAGGAAAGCCACCTTCGTCGCCGCCGTCGCCGTCGTCGCGTTCGTACTTTTCTTCGAGTAAATAGTCCCGCGCGTATTCAGCGTACGCGTCGTACGCGTCTCGCGCGCGTCGCTTCTCCTCCTGCTCGCTTATGTCCATCGCCAGCTGTAGTGCTTGTTCCTCCGTGAGTTCACCCCACATGTCGTCGCACTCCACGTGCAGTCCGACGCGCCGCTGAGTACCTTGAGAAGCGTTACTCTCAAGAAGGCTCAACCGCAGCGCTTCCCGCAACTCGAGCTCCTCCGCGTCCATCGGCTCATTGCCGTTGTCGTATTTCCGGCCATCGTGGTTTTCGTACCCGTAGTGTTTTCCCCCGCCAGTCCTCCTTCCGTTCCGTCTGTCCATAACCCAGTCAGGCACCAACTCCGCGCCGGGAATCGGGCCGAACGAAAACCCGCCGCCGTGGTTGTTCCGCGCGAACCCGGGCGCCTGGGTAACGTCCCATCGCATTCTTTCGGAAGAAGAAGCGGGTGGGTTTGTGTTGGGCTCGTTTGCGTCGTCGTCGTCGCTCCACTCGTCGTCGTCGGAAAATCCGGGCGGGTTGTCGAATCGTACGGCCGCGCCGGATTTTTTACCGCCGGTGAACCCGATGGAAGGCCGAGACAAATCGCCCTTGCCGTGCGCGCCCGGCTTGGCGAAGGCTTTGCCCTTACTGCCTTTCCCAGGAGGACCCTTACGAGTAGTAGCAGTGGTAGCCCAAGCACTTGTACGAGTAGTAGCGTTAGTACCCCACGCACTCGTCGTACCTACACTTGACGGCTTATCGACTCTCGCTTCCTCCGGTCGGCGCTTACCGCTCCACGGCTCGATCCCGCCAAACTCCCTCAACGCCGCCAAGGCGGGGTCCCATTTCGGAGACGGCACCACTGGCGCCACCGAAATACCCTCCCTATTTCTTTCCGCAATCGCTTTTGCTTTCGCAAGAGCTGTGTTCCGCCTGCTCTCGGCTAACCGCTCCTCCCGCGTCTGCCGGAACGGGCTCGGCTCGGCGATCATGCCCAGCGCTCGCAGCGCGGCGAGCGTAGTCATCGCTTTTTCGTGACTGGCCGCCTCTCCCTGAGTAACCTGACCAATCGCGCCGAGTTTTCGGTGCATCAGCTCAAGCACCGCGCTTCGCGGGCCACTTTGAAGCCGGTCGTTATCGTCCAAATCAGCGTCCAGAAACGAAGCCCCGACGCTGTTACTCCCCAAACTTTTTCCGTCATCGAGGTCGCGCAAATGACGACGATGCATCTCGGGTAACTCACCGTAGTCCTGGTCCCAGTACCGCCATTGTTTCATGAGGTGCGAAAAGTGGTGGAAGTGCCGTGTGCTTTCGGTTTTCGCAAACGTCGCTTGCGTCATCAATTGCCGACGTCGGTCATCCGCGCGGCGGTTCGTGATGGCGCCCCGCGTCTGCGTTTTTTGGCGTGTTTTCAAAAGGTCACGAGAATCGATGTACTCATCATCTTGTTGTGACGTCTTGGTGGTGTCCTCCTCCTCCTTTCGCTTCTTCAACCCCGCCACGCCTTTCATGGTGTCCGTGCCGCCGTGTTTCAGGAGCAAGGCTTGAATCGCATCATGGTGGTCTCCCTGGATCTCCACCACCATTGGACCCACCGCGTGGCCTCCGCACCCAAGCGAATGTTTCAGCAGCTTTATCAGCTCGTCCTTGTCGCCTTTCACGTTCCCAATAACAGTCACCGTCTTACCCCTCGGCCGTTTCTCCACGGTAACGGGCATCCCACCCTTCTTCGTGCCTCCCACCGTAAAACCCATGGCGCGCGCCAAGGTCACCCCTCAAGCACCGCGACCGGCCGCGGTGCTTGAGAGAGTGCGACAGCAACCTCGGGCACATCAGGCACTTTTCGATTCCGCCGGCTTCCTTTCGGTACCAGCAAAAAGGCCGACCTCGAAAATAAAGCTCTTCTGCGATCTTCTTCAAAGACGGGTCCTCAACCTCAACGCCGCACTCACCCTCGCGGCGTCGCGCAGGCCTTTTCCGAAGGAAACGTAGTCGTCGAACGAGTCGCGAGAAATCGGTCAGAATGCAGGGCATGCAGAGTCCCATCATGGTGATGAGTGCGTGCCCCAACGATCAAACACGGGGGACCTGTTTGTTTCCCGCCGCGACGATCGCGCGGCGCTTTTTGTAAATCTGCAAACTTCACGTCCGGGCGCTGACCTTCCCTCCTTTCCCTGCCCCCTCCGTCACCAGACACCAACACCAAGCGCGAAACCGGCCGCAAGGCGCAGATGAACAACATCGCTGCCGCGAAGGTACGGGTGGGGGGTTTCTTTTGAGCCGTCGATCGAACACACGTCTCTTCGTCGCAGATCTGGCGGGCAAATCTCGTCTCTGGTTCGCCGACAAACGCGAAAACAAGATCCCGCACCCTTCTTGGCCCTCTCTCCAACCCCTTCGCTGACCTTCCCCCTCCCCCAAAACCAGGCCGTTTCCGACATCATCCGCACCACCCTGGGTCCCCGGTCCATGCTGAAGATGATTTTGGATGCTTCAGGAGGTACGTGCTTGCCAGCGGACGATCGCGTCAACGCGGGGCGACGACTTTCCTTTCCCGATCATCGTGGGCACGCTTCAAACCAAACGGCGGGGAAGTTTTTTGTTGACTTTTGACTTTTTTTTAGTGGATTCAGAAAAAGACAAAAACAGCCGCTTACGCGCCGACCCTCGCTCACCTCCCCCCAACCAAACTACCCCACACAACAGGCATCGTCCTCACGAACGACGGCAACGCGATTCTGCGCGAAATCGACGTTACGCACCCCGCGGCGAAGTCAATGATTGAGCTTTCGCGGACGCAGGATGAGGAGGTTGGCGACGGGACGACTTCCGTTATCATCCTGGCGGGCGAGATCCTTCACCTTTCCCAGCCTTTCCTTGAGAAAGACATCCACCCCACCGTGATCGTCAGGGCGTACATGAAAGCCCTGGACGCGGCGGTGAAAATCATCGACGACCTTTCCTTCCCCGTGGACATCGACGACCGCGAACAACTCATGAACATCGTCACGTCCTGCATCGGCACCAAGTACACGTCGCGGTTCGGGCCGCTCATGGCCAACCTCGCCCTGGACGCGGTGCTTTGCGTTGCGGTGCACAACCCTGATGGTTCTCGGGAGGTGGATATCAAGAAGTACGCCAAGATCGAGAAAATCGCGGGCGGGAGTATCGAGGACTGCCGAGTTTTGAAAGGCGTGATGATGAACAAGGACGTGGTGGCGCCCGGTCGGATGAAGCGCCGGGTGGAGAAGCCCAGGGTCATGCTCCTTGATTGCTCCCTGGAGTACAAAAAAGGCGAAAACCAAACCAACGTGGAAATCACCAAGGAAGAGGACTGGAGCGTTCTTTTGAAAATGGAAGAGGAGTGGATCCAGGGGGTTTGCGCGAGGATCGCGTCGTTCAAGCCGGACGTCGTGGTGACGGAGAAGGGGTTGTCCGATTTGGCAACGCACTATTTGTGCAAAGCGGGAATCGTGGCGTTGAGACGGGTTCGCAAGACGGACAACAACAGGATCGCGAGGGCGACGGGGGCGACTATTGTGCACCGAGTCGAGGAGTTCAGGGAAGAAGACATAGGAACGGGCGCCGGGTTGTTCAAAGTCGAAAAACTCGGCGAGGAGTACTTTTCCTTTTTCGTGGACTGCGACGAACCCAAAGCGTGTTCCATTATTCTGCGCGGCGCGTCACGGGACGTGTTGAACGAAGTCGAACGCAACCTCCACGACGCCATGGGGGTGGCGCGGAACGTGGTGCACGACCCGCGGTTGTTGCCCGGGGGGGGGGCGGTGGAGATGGCCGTGAGCCGGGCGATCACGGAGGAGGCGCTGAAAATCGAGGGCGTCGAGCAGTGGCCGTTTAAAGCTATTGGGCAAGCGCTTGAGGTGATTCCGCGAACCCTGGCGCAAAACTGCGGCGCGAATGTTATTCGCACGCTCACCAAGTTACGCGCGAAGCACGCGGAGGTGAGCGAAACCGGTGAAACCTGTACCTTCGGTATCGACGGCAACAAAGGAACAATCGTGGACATGAAGGAACTCGGGATTTGGGAAGCGTACGCGGTGAAGGTGCAGAGCATTAAAACCGCGGTGGAATCCGCCGCGATGCTTTTAAGAATCGACGACATCGTGTCAGGGTTGTCCCAGAAAGGCGCGGGCGGCGGTGCCGGAACCGGGACCGGCGTGGCGCCCATGGCGGAAGACAACGACGACGACCCCCCCGAGAAACTCGGCGAGCAGTAAGGAACGCTCGACGGGTTGGGCGCCGGCGACGGCGAGGGGGAGAATCGCGGGAGCGAGAGAGTGATGGGGGGCGATTGGGGAGAAACGACGGGTAGAGAACGTCTGTTGAAATTTTCACGAAAGGTCCACAGGTCTGCCGTGCACCAACATCGATCACGCGCAGCAGATGCGCACGGCGAAATCCAACGGGAGGTTGACGATCGATTCGTATCAGAGTCGCGAAGAATGGGGCGCAGGCGGTTCACCCTCCGGAGACGAAAAAACAGCGACAACCTTGAAGATTGCGTAGCTCCACGTGACGTCAACGTTTTTCCCGAAACGTTCCTTTCAAGCCAGCGATAAAGTTCGGCGCACGACGCGAGGGTACGGGGCATCACTGATGCGAGTGATTTCATCGCTCTCATGAAAGAAATTTCTTTGATGCGCGTGAAAAGAACACTCGCGAGGCTAAGCCTCGCGTCGTCGAGTGGTGCGTCAAGCTGTATTTCCTCGAAAGGCACGTTTTGGGGTGTACCGTCGACGTCGCGTGACGCGGCGCCGTCTTCGGAAGCCGTCTGTTTTTGCGTCTCCGGAGGGAGGCTGAGGCTTCTGTGCCCCAATTATCGCTTCTCTGGTAGACATCAATCATAAACTACTCAGTGAGAACCCACTGCACGCATCTGTTGCGCGTGATCGATGTTGGTGCGCCCTTTTACGTCGTTTGGAACCGCGTTTCGGTTCGAACGTCGAGACAAACCGCTACCTCTTTTGTCGTGTTGCTTTTCTGGGTTTGATTTCGTGCGCAGCGTTTGACGGGTCTCGCCGGCTTCAAGTACGGTGGAAACCACGAGGTTGATCCCGGGGCTGATTTCCCCACCGTACGTGAACCCAACGAACCCAACAAATTCTAACCAAGAAACCCAAGGCAAAAAGCGAACAGGCCAAAAAAGGGAGCTGTTCGCCTCGACGCGCGAACCGCGGCGACTCGCGAACCTCGACGGGGTCACTTTCACTCGAACATCAAAACCCCGCGTGCGGGTACCTTTCCCGTAATCTTTGCCTCAACTCAGGGTCCACCACGTTCGACCCCTCCAGCTGGTTCCCCAGTGCGACCCACCCTGGTTGACCCACGTTGTGTTGCCTGGCGAAGAGCTCCAAACACCTCGTTCCAGGCCACAGCCGGTTTGCGATGCCGTACACTTCTTCGGGTTTCCGCGAGCTTTCGCGGAGTTCTGAGACGATCACGTCACAGTCGCGTTCCACGTCCGGCGCGCCGCACGGCGGTGACCCTTTTCTTCCCACCAAACAGTGTTCTTTGCTGTGATTCAGAAAGTGCCCGGTCCTTCCCGTTCGTATCAAGTTTTGCATTAAATTCACCTTGACCCAAACCAGCTCGCCGACACGTTCGTACCCCCAAAGCGTTAACAACTTTCGGCCCAGTTCCATCGTCCGACCGGTGACCCAGAGAAGAAGGTATCCGTCGTCCTGTCTGAGGTTGTGGAAACTATGGGTCAGTCTTTTGTGAGTGTATGAGTACAAAGTCAAAGTAATCGGGCCGAACAGTATTAGGATTTGGGGCGGGCAATCAATCCACAGCGATGTACGTACAGCGACTGGACGTTCAACTCGCGTAAGTTGCGATCGGTAAGCGTGTCGTACGGGACGTCGATACCTATCGCCCACGGCGGGTCCATCATCACCACGCCGAACTTGCCCAGGGTTGTTAGGTCGAAACCAGACGGTTGGTATCCGCCGCCGTCACCGATGGAAGAATAGTCGGTCTGGGGTTTCAGGTCACAGCATATCCACTGCGCGTCTGGAATGGCGCGCAGGTGTTCCGGGACGGTTGACGCGGCTTTGGCGCAGAATCGCAAGGCAGGTCCGGTCGGGCGTTCGCCTCTTTCAGCCAGCGTGTCATCAAGCTCCCAGTGCTGGTAACGACACGTGGTGTTTGAAAAGCGGCAGAGCTGCAAAAAGTGGCAGTCTCCCGCGTTTTGCGACGTCCAAGGGTGCTGTATTTTGTGGAAGTGCACGTCCGCGCAGCACGCGGGAGCGCCGTGTGCTGCGCGACACGCTTCTTTGGTGACAAGCGGGCAGTACCGCGTCAACGGGACGGGCGCGACCGAACACCCCGCGTCGGGAAGAACTTCTTCCTCCATGCGCAGGCGAGAGTGCAAGAGCGGACACCGACGAAAAGGAACAACAACAACATCTTGACAATCACCCTGCGTCGAGGCATCCCACGAAACGCGTGGTCCGAGAAAACACAACTCATTGGTTGTGCACTACAATCCAGCTTTATCTCTCCTCCCATTCTTTTTTTTCTCTCACCACCCATCACCCGAACCCGAACCCCTCGCTCCCTTCCGAGATCGCAAACAAAAGCCGGTCCCGCAACTCTTCTTTCGTGGTGTATTCGGGAAGATCCAGCTGGTTGAAACACGTGTGCGCGGAACAAAGCCGGCCGCTTTCCGCGCCGTACGCGCGGTGTATTTGGAACTTCTGCGGGCCGCTAATTCCTTGCAGGGCTTTGAACCCGTCCAAAGGGACTTTACTTGTTCCGGTGACGAACATCAACAGCCTGGCTTGGTCTTCCTCCGTTAAGTCCTCCCGGACGACCTCCCAGAACCACCGAACCTGAGGCGAGTTCCCTGAATACCCCTGGTACTCGGTGTTGTTTCGCAAATCCTCCACGTCGATCGAGGGGGTTCCTGAAATCAACAGTTCCAGCTCTGACGGGTTCAGGATTTTGACAATCTCGTGCGGCACGATTTCGTTGAACCCCCGGGAGAAGGCGGCGATTTGCTCCCGTATTTTGTCCGTCATCCGGTGCGCCGCGACCAGGTTGACGTACTCCAACTTGTTCTCATCCGTGACCGAGATTGACTTACCATCCGGAATCAGCTCCACTTCCGTTTCCACGCCGAACCAGTTCGCGGTTTCGCTGAACATTAGGTGGTCCAACCCGCTTTCGCAAAGCGGGTGCGCTAACATAAACGCCAGGCTTTTGTGGAACTCCGGGTCGAAGGCTTCGAGGTCGTCGTAGTTTAACGGTATGCCTAGCAGGTGCTTGTAAAACGGCCTGGTGAAGTGCGCGTCCACGAGGTACCCGTCGAAAACAGCCTTGCCGATTACCCGGCCGATGAACTTGAAGTAACTCAGGTGGAGTTCGTTCACGCCGCTGTTTTCGTACGGCTGGTAGGAACCGTCTCCGCTCGGCGACAGCTCGAACAGCGCCGCGTCCGGGTTGAACATCTCTCTTGCCATCAGCACGTACCACTCCCGGGTAAGCCCGCCCGCGTCGATGCCTTCTTCGCCAAGAAACTCAATCATCACGCGGCCTCGCAGTTCGTTCGGCCGCAAAAATTGTAACCGCGCGAAGGAATCCGTCAAGACCTGTTTCCGGTTAATCGTCACGCGCGTCCCGCCGCGGCTGCGCGCCCGCGGGTCCTCCGCCAGTTTCTTTAGCCGCGACCGGATGAAAACCACTTTGTTGTCGAAATCAAGCAACCTCGGCTTTTCAAGAAGCACCTCTAGTGACCCTCCAGGGGTCAGTAGATTCGGCGCCGACCGCACCAGCGCGTTGACCACCGCCCGGTGCGCGTTTGCGAAGTTCCAGACCTTGCTAATCGCAGTCTCCGAGGCTGGGGAAAACTTGACCACCGGTTTTTGGCAGCCACCGATTTCATCAGTTCCTCCGTCAGGGTGAGACACCCCAGCCCTCCCGTCCGGCCGGCCCGCGAGCCCGAACGCGGGTGACCCCACTCTGGCTAAACCGAACGCGGCCCGAGGGTCGTCGACGGGCGGAACGGGCGACGCCGCCGGAAGAAGCGACGCGAATTCCGCGCGTCTTCCCGGTCCCGGTTTCGGTTTCGGCGTCGCCGACGCGATTGCCCCGCCCACCGCTTTGAGAACCTCCGGGTCTGTACCAGGGGAAAGGTCTACCCAGAACAAACGCGCGATTTGTGTTTCCGCGTCCCGCTCCGCTTGTGCCACCGCGGCGGCGAGCACAAAACGCGCTTCCACGATGGGTAAGATCTGCCGGAGCTCGAGGCCGCTTTGCGAGTTCCGCAGCCCTAAATGTCTGGCGCGCGCGTCTTGCGTTCCGCCCGCGGTGGCGATTGACGGCGACTGCTCCATCGTTAAAGCGGCCACGCCTAACGCGTCCCAAACAGGCTCCAGCTCGTTCGCGAACACGCCCAGCGCGTCCCGCAGCGCAACCGCGTCGTCCGCGTTACCGTCCGAAGTGTCGCCGCCGAAGAACTTGCCGAACCCACCGAGCTCGCCGTTTTCGTCGCCCAGCTTTATGTTATCCGTTTTGATGAACGCGACGACGGCGTGGACGCCGGATTTGTCCGCGTCGGGTTCGCTTTTGTTCGCGGACAGCGCGCCAAGTCTCGCTTTTTCGAAAATAACAGAAAACTGCACCACCCGCAGCTCCTCGGCGACGCTTTCGTCCCGCTTCAGCGTGGCTGCCGCGGCGCGAGTCAAACGAAGCACCGCGGCGGGCGCCGCGGCTAACGCGGAGGCTCGGCGCGAACTCTGCACGGCGGATTTGCTGGACACCACAACAGCCGCGGCCGGTGTTGGTGTTGGTGTTGGTGGGGACACATCAGAAGACGGACCACCTTCTCCGCCGGCCTGTTCCATATCCGCATCCGCCTTTTCCTTCGCCGCGTCTGCTGCGTTTTTCAGCCGGGCCGCGTCACCGGCTTCCAGAAGCGCCGCGACCGCGTCTCCGGCTCTCGCCTTCGCCTCCGCCGCGAACGCCGCGGCGAGGGAAACCCTCGCCTCCGGCGCGGTCACTGCCAGGAACCGCACCGCCTCGGCGGCTTTGGTCTGTGCGTGCGCGGTGAGCGCGTCTCGCGCGACGAGCGACGCTAGCGCCCGCAACGCGCCCGGCGGCGCGGACGCGATTGCTTTGCGGAACGTACTGCTCGCCAGCGGTCGCAAGCCCCCCAACGAAACGTCGTCTCGTCGCGTCGAATCGCCGCCGCCCTTGCCTTTTTCGGGAACGCCACCCGACAGGAACCCCAGGCGCCACGGCTCCAGGGCAGTTGAAATTTTCTGGCCCTTCTCGTGACCCCGGGTGTAGTGGTGTTTTATGGGATCTTTAGACTCCTTATACGCCTTCGATTGCTTCGACGCCTTCGACGTCTTCGACTCCTTCGACGCCTTCGATTCCTTCAATTGCGTAGACTGATCATCCTCACCGACCTCAGCAGCATCCTCCCCGTCCTCAAGCTTCTCGTCAAAGTCCAGGAAAAAAGTAGCGTCCCCCCCCGCGGCGGACCGCCACTCATTCACGAACCGCTCGCGCTCGCGCTTGGGATAGGTAAAAGAAAAGTGTCAGTCTTTCGTAATGTGCATGAGTAAACAGTCAGAGTAATCGGGCCGAATAGTCGGCGGGATTTGGGAAACGCGCACTACGTACCTTCGTCGCGGCCAAAACCGAAAGCAACGCGCTCAGCGCCAGTTCCACGTGCTGCGCGTGCGGCTCAAACGCGGGCGAGCCTAGCAAGGAAAGCAACACCAAGGGCGCGGCGCCCGGGCCCGTCGCGTCGGCGTCGCCCTCTTCGGAAGTAGTCGCCAACGAGTTTGACGACGAAAAAGGTGTGACCACCGGCTTTTTACCCTTCGTGTCTTTGACACTCTTTGTCGCCGAAAGACTCGTGGCTTTGTCCACGGCCTCCGCCACGTCGCCCGCCGTCACCGCCAACACGGCGACGCGCGCGGCAAACACGTTCGAGCTTCGGGTGAGAAACACCAGGGTTTCAAGCGCTCGTCTCGCCAGGAACCTCGCTGCGGCTTCGGGGGACGGACACGTGACGTGCGCGTCTCGGCCGTACAGCGTGCCGCACCCGCGGTTGGCGGTCGGTGATGCGCAAATCCCTCGCGAGTGTCCTCCCACAATCGCCTCGGTGGTTTCCACGGCGACCCGCGTGGTCGCCAGGAGGGCTCTTATTAAAACGTCCCGCGTGCCAGGGTGCGCGGCGACGTTGAGCAGAACCCTGGGTAGGGTTCCGTTCGCTTTACCGGAAAGGGCGGGTGACAAGCGGTGCAGACGCAGCAACGCGAACAACGCGTTGCGGTCAATCAGCGGAGAGGACGGCGCCGACGCCAACGTCGCTCGGTCCGCCGCCGTGAGACCGAACGACGACAACGCCCCGCCGCTGGCCGCGCCGCCGTTCCGTCCACCGGAAGGCCCGGGCCCGGAAAGCCCGAGCATGCTCCGTAGCTGTTGCGCGAACGTACGCCCGGTGACATCCCCGCCGACCAAAGCCGCGATGCCTACCGAGGCGACGACATCTCCTGGGTGCGTTTCGTCCAACACGTCGTCGTCGTAGTTGTCGTTTGGACCGTTCGCACCGCCGCCGCCGCGACCCCGACGCGCGCGTGACCCCGACGCGGTGACTTGTGTCAGCCCGTCAGACATCTCGCCGGCGCGGTTCCCCAGCGCCCGCGCTTCCTCCTGAAGCGCCTGCGGTAGCGCCGCTAGTGTCGCCCGGTCTGCGGCGAGCAACACGTCCGCCCTGGCTTCGGGGGGGAACGAGTTGATCAACTCCGCCTGACTTTGCGCCGCGCCGCTGCCGCTCGCGCCGTTCGCGCTCGGCGCCGGGATCGTCACGCCGACCACCGACGCGGCGGCGCGCGCGTCCGCCGCGGCGGTTTCCGCGGACCGGCAAGCTGCCGACGCGAGCGCACGGACTTCGGTGTCAGTTTCGGTTGAGGATGGCCCTCCTCCGCTCACAATGGCGGCGATCGCGGCGCCCCGCGCTCGTTCACACTCGGCAACCCTCCTGTCCGCGCGATGCACCCGGTCGCGCGCGTGCCGCTGCACCTCCCTGGTTTGCTGCTGCACCACCTCCGCCTGCATGTCAGGCGGAAGCGCGGCGAGGAACTCGGGATCCAGGGTGGTCATGATTTCGTCGTCCCCCCTCGGGGTCGATCCAGTTTGGTCGTTTCCAGAGGAAATGCTCGCGGTGTCGTTGACGAGTGATTCGTTAAGCCGCGCGATCGCCGCGTTGGCGTTGATTAACTCGGTGCGAAGCGCCACGGGGAGCGCGTTTAGGAACTCGGAGTCGACTTGTTCGAGTTCCGGTTCCGCCGGGGTGGGTTCCGGGTTCTGAGAAGGCACCTGTTGGGGCGCATCCGGGGAAGGCACCGCAGATGCAGGCACCGGCAGCGCCACGGCAGACGCAGGCACCGGAGGCGCCACGGTAGACGCAGGCACCGGCGGCGCCGCAGTCCCAGGGGAAGGCACTGACTCAGAAGCTGTTTCCTCCGACACCGCCAGGGCCGGTTCCTCTGGCGCGACGTGATTCGCCGCGCGTGTTGGGTCAAACGCAGTCTCCAACCCTCGTTGCGGCTTGGCGGCGGGCGGCAACGGCTGCGGGGTCGGGTCCAGGGTAGCCAGCAGGAACTCCTCCAGCACGGCGACGGCAGTGGCGCCCACGGCCGCTGGGGTTTCTTCGTTCGGGCCGAGCGCGGCGACGTCTTGCCACGTCGCGACCCGCGCTTCGGCGACGCTCAGCCCTCTGCGGTTTGCCTGGTCCCCGAAGCCGCCGCCCGGCCGACCGTTCCTCCCGTCCGCGCGCTCGATCCGCAACAAGCTCCCCAGCGATTCAACCTCGGGAAGCACCACGAACCCCGAATCAGTCCGTAACTGTTGTTGTCCTCTGCCGCCGTTCGCGTTGCCTCCGCCGGCTCTCGGGTCGCCGCCCGGCGCCACGGCGAGCCTCGACATCTCCCCCGAAATGCTCGCAAGCACGGATCGCAGCGACGCGCTTTGGCGGCCGCCGACGCCGCTCCCTACGCCGCCGGCGCCGCCCGAAACAGAACTGGCGCCACCCGAAAGCGCGAGCTCAATTGAACCACCGTCCATGTCTGAACTCGGTCGCAGCAACATCGGGTGCATCGCGGGCCCCGCGAACGCGGCGTCGCTCGTACCAGCCGCAAACAACGGGTTCGATTCAAACGCGGAAGCTCGGTTAGCGGCGGAGTCGCGCCCCGGCCTCCGCCCAGAATCCCCGTGAGGCAACCGCTGGTCTCGCCTCGCGTCCTCAAGGGACCGCCTCAGGGCGAATATATCGCTGAGAATGCCGCCTTGGCCTAAATCGCGCCCAGGGTCGTTTTGAGGCCCACCCGGAACCCCGCCGGCGCCGCCGCCCCTAGATTGGCCGTTGTCAAACGGGTGCCTCGTGCCGTTGAGAATCGCGCCGCCCCCGTGCTGCGCGACGAGTTCCCTCAACCGCATGTCCCGCACTCGGAGTTCAACCACGGGTTCGTCCCCACCCCGACGTTGGGCTTCGGCGATTATGCCCTGCAACCTTCCCGCGAGCTGGTCCGCGGCCCTGCGAGTCGCGTCGCCGTGCTCGCCGTCGGCGTCGTCATCGTCGTCGTCATCGTCCCCGCCGCCCTCGCCGTCCATCTCGCCGTCGTCCATCACGAACTCGTCGTGGTCGTGGAAACCCAGGTGCCCGTCGCCGTCGTGCGCCGGATCACCCGCTTCTTCCCACTCCTCTTCCTCCAGCTCATCCTCCTCGTCGTCGTCGTCGTCGTCCATGTTGATCACGTCGTCCTCATCCGCTCCGATTTCGTCATCGCGCCCAAGCGCGTCTTCGTCCTCGGGAACGTCGTCCAAGTCGCCGCGCTCGTCGCCGACGTCCTCCAGGTCCTGGTCGTCGAGGGCATCGTCGTACTCGAACGCCTCGTTGTCGTGGCCGTGGTTGTGGTCGTCGCGGTGGTGCCGGTTCCGCCGGTTGTGGTGCTCACGGACGTCCTGGCGAGCTTCCAACTCGTCGTCGTCCTCGTGCCCCGCGTTTAGCGCGGCTTCTTCGTGCTCTTCGTCGTCGTCCATGGGGTCGATGCCAGACGGGTCTTCCGAATCCGACCCGCTGTGGCTTTGGTCGTCCTCGTCCTCGTCGCTTCCGCTTTCGTCATCCTCCTCCCCGGACTCATCCTCCCCCGAAAGGCCTTCCTCGTCCGAGCCTTCCTCGCCTTGCGCGTCATCCTCGTCACCGCCCATCAGCGTGTCGAACATCCGGGACGCTTCGTCGCCCATGCGCGCCATCGTGGCGGGGTCGTCGTCGCGCGCGTGGTGCTCTGCTAGCGAAACGCCGCCAGCGACGCCGGGAGACGTGCCCGGTGCGACCGCCGCGGTCGCCGCCCGACCCGCCGCGCCCGGCCCGAGCGCTCCGTCGGCGGACCGCCGGCGCCCGGGATGGCGAGCCGCGGACGGCGTCACAGCCGCACTGCCGCCCGGACCACCCGCGCCTTGAACAACAGAAACGTGCCTGGCCTTGTCCAACGCGTTACCTTTCTTTTCCTCAACCCGGCCTGACGGCTTGGTGAGCGTCTCCATCGGCCGGAGCATCGCCCGCACCAACCCGCTCGCGTCGATGTCGTCCAAATCGACGCGGTCAAGCGCCGCGCACAGCGCGCTGAGCAACCCGGTGTCCCTCATACCTTTTTGTAGCTCGGAGGCGAGGTGCGCCTTAGACCCGGCGGTTTTCACGAGCGAGTTCACAAACTCCACGAACGCGCGAGCGGGGGTGAATGCTTTCTTCGCGTGGTTCTGGAGGCTTGGAGGCTTGTCACTCGTCGCGACGCAATTCTTTTCACCAAACCCAGTCGCCTTTTCACGCGTCAAAGCCTTGACAACCTCGCTAAGCACGCGCCGGCGCGCTTCACACGAGCGGACGCACATGGCGAGCAAGAAATACGCCGCGCGCTCGCCTCCGTCCCACCCCGTGTCGCCGGCGGGCAAGCCGCCCGACACGGGCGCCGGGCCCGCGAGCTGCGAGTACAAAACGTGCGTGAGCAAACCGTCTTTGTCTTTTTCGTCGCCGCCGCCCGCGTGCTTGAGGATCGCACCAGCCGCCGCGCTGTACACCAGGGCGAAGTCAGTGAGCAAGCGCAGGGCGAGGGAGGCGCGCACGGCGGCGATGGTGGGCGCGGAGACACCTTTTTCGTTTTCTGGTTCTGGTTCTTTCTCCGTGGATTCACCCGTATCCATCGCGGACGTCGTCGTCTCCTCGGTTTCGGCCGCGGTATCGGCCCCCTCGTCCCGTCGCGGCGGGTACGCCTTGACCGCGACAACCAGGGACTGGATCACCGAGGCGAAAACCGGGTTAGGTTTCGATGGTATTTTTTCTCCCGTTTTTTCTCCTTTTTCATTCGCGGGCGTGGAGGTTCCTTTACCCGTACCGGTCGGTTTCGATACGGACGACGGCGCACCGGTGCTGTTCGTATCCGCGGTCACCGCGAAAACGTCGAGCTCGTCCATTTCCGAAACCCGCGCTGCTTCGTTCTCTTTTTGGTTTTTCAGCGACAAGTAACACCGGGCGGTCCCGGTTCCGGTTGGGGCTTTTTCGAAATACGCGCACTTGGCGAGCGCGGCGATGAACGATTTAGGCGAGCGCTGCAGAACAGGGAACATGTGCGTCAGGACGTGCGTCGCGACCGCGCCAATCGAGCCGTTTCGCAAAACGGTTTTCGTAACACCACGCGTGTTCCCCGAAACCGAAAGCACCGCGTGCAGCTCGCTCTCCATCGCCAGTTGTAGCGCCCTTGGGTCCTCCGCGACGTGACGCAACACGGCGGACGCCAGGGCGTCGTACGCCTGGAACGCAAAGTACATGGGTAGGTCCAACACACACTTGATGATCCCAGCATTGTGCGCCGCAACCGCAATTGCGTGGTCCTTCGTAAGGTGCACCAGAAGCTGCATCGCGGCTTGCACGCCGCCCACGTCGGTGTCGGACGTTCGCGCGTCCGCGATTGTCGTGCTTGTTGTTTCGCGTAAGCCGCCCGCCTCCGGGCCGCGGCCACCGGAAGACACGAGCTTCAACAAGCGCACGCATAGCTCAGATGCCCGTTCCCGGCTTTCGAGTATCAAGTACCCATCGCAGTTACCCAGAATGGCGAGGTACTCGTGCAAATCGTTTTTTTTGGTGTCGTCATCTTTTGAACTCCCGGGCTTTTTCGATTGCGCAATTCTTTTCGATGCCGAAATTTCCTCCTCCGAAGCCAAGCGCCACTCCGACAGCTTGTGCAGCGCCAGGAAACACCCGGTGACCCATTTCGGGCACACCGCGGCGTCGCCTGGTTTCGAGTTGTGCACGTCGTGCCAACACACGTGCTCGCGAGATGTCAAAAAAATCGTTACCCGTTGAAGTAACAACTCCACGGCGCCCGCGTTTGCGGCGTCTTTTCGCGCTTTGGGTTCGGAAACCAACACGAGCACGAAAAAGTGAACGAGCGAGTCCAATGCACCAGAGCCGTTCGCGGCGTCGCCGTCCCGAATAAGTTCCACCATGCGTCGCACCGCCTCTACCCGGTCGGTGTCTGACGCGCGTCGCAGCTCGCGCGCCAAAAGCTTCGCGCCCGAAAAAACCATCGAGGGGTTGGTTCCGGAAAGCGCCAGGATGGGTCCTAACAGCTCCGTCGGTTTCGGAAGCGCGGGCGCGACTGGCGGTTGGATCGGTTGGGGAACCTCCGCTGCGTTTGGTACCTCCGGTCGCGGCGATTCCGTTTTCTGTTTCTTCTTCTCAGGGCTCCGCCCGGGTGCCAAAGCCACCGTCTCTTCGTCAGCCATGGACATCTCAAGCGCGCGCATCAGCTCCGCGTCAGGGTCAGGTTCGGTCGGTGTTAGGGTGGGCGGTGACGCGGCAATTTGCGTCGCGCCCGCCGCCGCCGAAGAGGTCGCCACCGCTTCCGTCACGTTTCGAATCGCGCGCATCGCCGCTTCGCCCGCGGAGTTGAAGGCGCCCATGTGCGCCTCGACGTCCGCGGTCGCCGCCTCTAGGGACAAACGGAACGTCGCGTCCAAATCGGACTCGATCGCATCCACGGCGGCTTGCGTTTCATCGGCGGGTGGCGGCAATTCGCGAGACGCGGGAGTCGCCGTCGCAGTCGGAGTCGCGGCCGCCGCGGCGGCTTCCTCGTCCGCCCTTCCCGCTTCCGCCGGGTGCGAAAACAGCCAGTCCATTGCGATTTCGATTGACCGGCCGCGCACTGCTATTAGCGCGGCCCTTGCCTGAGGTTCGCTGAAACCCATCTCGCAAATCGAGGACGTCATCGTGGGCGACGGGACGAACGGCGTCGGCCTTTGCGCCGGCGCCCGCGTCTCCGCGACGCGCCGAGCGGTATCCGTGACCCACCGCCCCAGCTCGTCGGCGCGAAGCGCCCCGCCCGCGCCCGAGGCCGTCCCGGCTGTACCCCCAGAAGCTCCTGCCGGTCCTACTCCACGAGCACCAACGCCGCTGAACAACGTGTGTCGGCTCAATTCCCTCGACCCCGGGGTGCTCCCGTTCCTTTCCCTCTCCATCCACTGCGCCACGCGTTCGGGAAGAACCGAAACGCCTTTCCCGAGATGGACCAGGGTTTCCATCAACCGCGCGGACGCGTCTGGGGGAAACGTACGTAACGCCGTGGATCGCCACGCCGCCAACACCGCGGGCGCCAGGGTTTCGTGAAGCCTCGCCGCGAACACTCTTGGGTCTTTTTGAGGCGGGTAGGTAGGTTTGGTGTCGTGTGTGGGGTGGAACAATCGCGGCGCCACGACGTTCGCGGCGCCCCCACTACTGCCAAACAAAACCTCCACGTCAATCAAGTGCGACAACAACGACGACGCGCTTTTCAAGGCGGAGGTGACGTGTGCTGGGAGGTGTTTTTCCGGTGCGCGATGCGCGGACGGAGACGTCCCTTTTGAAGGAACCGAGGTCTCCATCGATTGAACAGAGGTCTCCATCGCAGCAGCAGTATCAGGAGTCACACCAAGCACAGCATCGACCGGGTGTTTCCCTTTTTCAATTTCGGTTTCGGTGCCTTCGTTACTTTTCGTTCCCGAAATCGCCAAAGCCTCCCGCTCCGCAACTCGCCACAGCGCGTTACACGCGCCCGTTACCCCCGCGAGCCCGCAACTCTGGTCCATGTAGTTCAGCACTAAACCTTGGGAACAGTGTCGCCGCTCGTCGATTAAAATCGCGTGCAGCACTCCGAAAAGCTCGCACAAGTTACGCGTCGCGACGCCTCTTGGAACGGTGATTTTTTCGTCGGAGTTTTCTTTTTTTTCGCCCTCGTCTTTTGAAACGGAAACAAAAATCGCCCCGCCTCGCTCCGCGATTGCTAAGCGCCGCACGTGTTCGTGCACAGTTTGGGTTAAATACACACTAAGCTCCGCGATGGGCATCCGCGTTAGTTCACAAAGTTCAACCGGCGCCCGGGCCCGCGCGTTTGCTACGTTTTTGACCAAACTGGAACAGAAGTAGTTGAACGACGACCGGAACCTCGCGAGTTCCGTTTGGCACGCCACTACGGCGTCCAGGGACGGTTTTAGGAGGTGTGTAAACGTCAACTCGTCGTCTTTAACCTGGGTGTTGAAGACCCCGTCTTTACCCTTCAACACCTGGTTTTTGAGATCGTCCCTGTTGTCCAGGCAACCGCGAAGCTCAAACGCGGCTTCTGTCCTCGCGCCCTCGCCCTCCAGTAACACCGCGAGTAGCAGTTCCGTGTTACCGAACAAATCCACCAACGCCTTGACGACGCCGCCGGTTTTCCACGCCGCGTCTTTTTCTCTATCCGATTCGCGTCCGTCCAGCTCGTGCGGGTTCAGCAACCCGACCATCGCCCCGGGCGACGACCGCAACAAGGAGGTGGTGAGGTTCAAAATGGCCATCGTCGTGGCGAGCAGCGGCGTCAGGGTTTCTTTCAGTTTCCTCGCGATTCCGTTTTTAGGCACGCCAGAGGGCATAGCGCTTGAATAATCTGACGGCTGCGCGAAAAGAATAATCGCGTGAAGCTCCGTGACCGCGCGCGTCGGGCCGACCGACGAGTCAAGGGACGTACTCGAGTTTTTCCGGGACGCCGGCGGAACCATCTCCCGAATCACGTGAACAACCTCCGCGTTACACACACGCACGCACTCACGTAACGTGCGCTGCGTTTCACTCGTTAACACGTGCGAATAAGGGCTCCGCCCCGCGAAACTCCGGAGCGTCACGCTCAACGCGTGACACGCGCTGCTGCTGGAAAACGTCGGCGATAGGTACGGCATGGCATGCAGGCGCACCAGGAGCGCGACGCCGCCTTGGTCAACAAACGCCTTGGCGCACTCCTCCGTGGGTAGCATGCTGTCGATCAGCTTTGCGACGTTGGCGACGGCTTCGGCGAGAAACGACGCGCTTATTGGCGGAACCCCGGGTTTCGAATTCTTTGGAGGGGTCAAATCCAACGGGGGGATTTTCGTGGTCGGAGTCATCGCCGTGGTTGCGTCGTCGCGAGGACCCGGACCCCCCGTGGAGGTGGAAGCCCCCGGGAGCGCGTCTCCGTCCGTTTCCATAGCCGAAGGTTGAGCCTCAGAGCTATCCTCTCCTGAAGAACCGCCTTCCACGCCCGGATCAACCTCCCCTAAACAAACCCCGCCCACGCAAAGCAAGCGCCTAAGCACGTCCACCGCGAACTTGACCCCCGCTTGTTGCAGGTCGGGGACGTGCCGCAGCAGCTCGTCGATGTTGCCCCCGATCGCGGCGGCGGTTTCGCCAAGCATGGCTCTGGCGAATTGGCGGGTGGTGAACGCAGTGATCAAGGCGTTCAGGGCGGTGCTTTGCTTTACTCTTTGTAAACCCAGGGGGGACAAACACAAAGCGCCCAAGGCGTTGGGCAAGCAGCAAAGCGCGTCCGCCGAAGGCGACGGGCCCGGGTCGTCCCCTTCCCACGCCTCCAGAAACACCTGCGGCACGTTTTGTTGTTCCAAGGTTGGGTAACACGTGGGCTCGTGGTTCATCACGTCGCACAGCAAATTCGCGGCTAGGGAAAACACCCCAGCGCCGAACAACTTTGGGTTTTTGAAAATCAGCACCAGCGCGCGCGATAACGTCCCGTCCTCTAACCCGGCAACCTTGACGTTCGCGGTGCCCGGTGAGAAGTTCACCAGCGCGAGCGCGCGCATCAACGCCTTGAGCAAAACCCTGCGCGTGGAGGAGACCAGGTACGGAGGGGCGGTTGGTGTATTCGTTGTGCTGCTCGGTGCTGTTGCACAAGGGGAAGAACCGGGCGAGGGCGAGTTTTCGGACACGCCGTCGGGGGACGTTTCTGGAACGCAAGGCGTGTGCGTCGCGCCGGTCGCAGTCACTGCAGTCTCGCCGCGCGCCGAGTCGCCCCTCACCGCCCCTGTCTCTGTTTCGGAACCGTTCCACTCAACGCACGTGTCCCCCCCCCCCCCCCCCCCGTGCGTTGCCGCGTGCTCCGCGAGCGCGTCTTCCGCCTCCAGTTCCAAACGCTCCACCAAAATACGCATCCCCCCCAGGTCCCGGAACGCCGCGGACGCTTGCGAGGCGTAGTCCATGAAGATCTCCAACACGTGCACGGCGTGCGACACGACGTGCACGTGCCTCGGGTTTCGGTTTTTCAACAAAGGCGTGAGGGAGGGAAGCAGCGAGACGTCGCGTAGAAACAAACACCCGCCGTGCGTGGTGACCAGCGTGGAGAGCAACGCCACGAGCGCGTCCGCGTTCGGAACGTGTTTGTCCGCGTCGCGATTGATCGCGTCCAACTCAAGCTTCGGCAAGTTCAAACGCGCCAAGTTCGCGCCGGTTGGCGGCGACGGCGACGACGCCAGGTTCGCGACAGTTTGAGAAACCAGGTCAGTGAGAATCGCGGGGTGGCCGCGGGCGCGCATCGCGGCAAGGGTCGACGTGGCGTGCGTTCGGTCACCCGCGAGCGCCGCGAGCGCGCGCAGGGACGCTTCGACTACTTCGGTCGGGACGCCGCACCGTTCCGGCGAGCCAAACCGCAGGGACCGGAACAGCTCCGCGACGACTTCGGGTCTTTCCGCGGCGAGAAACGCGGTAACGGCGGCGTCGGAGGACGCGTCGTTTGTTTCGTCGTCGTCCTCAAAGGGGGTTTCACAGACTCCACTTACCCGGTCGCTTTGAAGCAACACGCACAGCGCGAGTAAACGAAACTGAGTCGCCGTGAACGCGGTTGTTGCGTCGGTACTGGACTCCAGCCTCGCCAACCGCGCCCGCGCGAATAACGAAAAACGCAACGCGTACGGAACCCCGTGTTTCTTGGCGAGACGGTTCGTCACCTCGCGGTCAGTTTCCAGTTGTTGTTTGTTTGTTTCGCCGCCCGTCGCGTACCGTTCGGTTTCGGTTTCCGCGTTTTCCGAAACCGCGGTTTCAACAACCACCCGTCTTCCCGCCGCGCCCAGGTCGCCAACAAACGGGTCGCTCCCGCCCGGACAGTAAAAAACAAAGTGGATTTTGCCCAGGTTACTGGTGCTTCTGGTACCCGCCACAGACGCCATAGACGCGGCTCCCGATTTCGGCGGTTTCGCAATGAGCGTGCGTCGCCGCGGCTCGCCTCGCACGGGAACGCCGAAAATTTGCACCGGTTCGGAAGATTCATCAGCGTCGTTTTGATCAGACGCACCAGCACCTACGATTCGCACCGCATCAGCAGCCAGGTCGGGGACGTCCCCGCACAGGGACAGCAGACGCGACCTCAACGACGCGGGGGCTTTGAACTTGTTCCCGCGGCTGCCGGGCGCGCGTCGCGTGGCGGTGCTTCCGATTACGTAAAAGAAAGTGTCAGTCTTGCGTCTTACTGTATATCGCGATGTATGGACAAACAGTCACCAGCTGAGAGATAAAACAGGACACTTGTGCTATATTTGTAAGAGCCGCGAGTACTGTAATGGTAAGAGTTACCAGTAGTAAGTACGTTACTAGTACTGGTAAGAGTTACCAGTAGTGCACTTCCTTTCAACGACCGCGGTGGACGTCACGAACGAGGCGGCAGAAACGTGGAGTCTGTGATTTGGGAAAGCCTTACACGCGCACCTTAGCAACCGCAGCGCGTCAAGCGCCACGGTTGTGTCGTCCGCTGAGAGCAAATCGCCAAGAAACTCCCCGCTGTTGTACACCTGTCTGTTCGCGCAGTTCTCCAGGAGCACGATGGAGGCGCGTATCGCCCAAAGAAGTGGATCGGTGGGGAACGGAACAGCAGAGGTCTTGACACTTTTTTGTGGCGCCTCGTCGTGTTCACTGGGTGTCGGGCGGTCCGCCAAGCGCAAATCCGACCGTCCCGAGACGTGCACTTGGAAAAACGCGTCGAAGTGGTTCAGTACTGGGACCCAGTGCATCAGGTCACCCTGTGGATGGATGGCATGAGTGGCGAGTTGTGGGAAAACAAGGAAGGAAGCAAACGGCGTCAGCGTCGAAACGGAGCGCGACTTGGCGTTTTTCGCGCGAAAGCGCAGTGCCCGTGAGCGTGTGAAGTGACGGATATTTCGCCATCTGGTGTGTGGGCGGCGGTGCGTCGTGCCGCCGGGCGGAGGGATGGGGGGTGACGGCGGTCAAGAGTGACGTACCTTTCCGAAAACCCACGCGAATGGCGGGAACACGTCCGCGAGCTGTAACACAGGCGTGGCGACTATCTTGTCCACCATGACCTTCACGCTCCCGGGCTGTGTGGATGAGGGAAAACAAGGGATTTGGCAAGGGAACGCCGCGACGAGATCTGTGTTAGGTCATCACGTGGTGCGGTTGTGCGTCGGAGGGGTGGGTTTCGGTGTGGTGCGGGTGGTGTTTCCGCGAATGCGACAGGGGAACGCGAGGCGTACCGTATCGATCCGCTTTTTAGGCGGTGGGATCCGCATGGCGACCTCCCCGGCACGTGTCTCGCCCCGAGGCGGCGTTCGCGTTCCCGGCCTCGACGAGCACCGAAAGCGAAAGCGCGCAACTGTTTCTCACAGGTCGAGACCTCGTTTGTCGCGCCCCGCGCCGAATGCGCGGCACGTGCGTATCTCCGAGAGTAAGCCCTGATCAGGACGCGCACGACCAGCAGCGACAGATGCCCGCTCACCTCGCAGCGCCACGCAATCTGAGTATCTGACGCACCGAGTGCGACCCTTCAAGATGGTTTCATCGAGTCAGCAGGTGCCGAAAAAGCGAAAGCGAAGAGCGAAGGCGGCGTTCCGCCTTTCGGCGACGACTTTCATGTTTCATCGCGGTCGTCGCGTTTTGCGCGTTTTGAACCAGCTGCGTAAAATCGGCCGACGCGCGGTCGTCACACCCAACCGCACCGCCGGGTGCGTCGCTGGCGGATTTGTGACCGGACCGGTGGCAAAATGGGCGACGCGAGAGGTACGCCCACTGAATCGGTCCCGGGTCGCCATTCCCACGCGCGGCGGCGGACGCCACGCGAGTGAAGGGTGCCCATCTACCAATGGCCGTGGCGCGCCAACGGCGCTTTCCTTTTGTTCGCGAATCGACCCCCCCCCCTGACCGCTCATCCTCCTCCCTCCACAGACAACGTCCCGGTCCCGTCCTACTTCGCGTATAGCGTGGTGCTTGTGTACGTCGGGCTTCTGGCGGACATATTCGTCGGCGCCTACCTCGACGTGAACTACCGCCGCGACCCGCAACTGGAGCTGATGGCGACGGTGTTCCAAGCCTGCGCGTTTCTCGTGTCCGTGATGTGCTTGTACAACCTTCTTGGTGAAACGAACCTTGTGAAGCGGGGTTTGTTCACCAAGCTGCTAAACGAGTTCGCGCCGGTGGTGGTTTTTGGGAGCGCGTACTTCCTGTGGATCATGGTTGTCCGAGGGTACCGCCTAGTCTCCGTGTTCGCATCGGTGCCGCACCTCGAAATCTGGACCAGAGACGGGTACACGGCGCTGTACGTGATTAACAAAATCTGTAGCGTTTTGTACTACGCAAGCGCGGTGTTTGCGGTGCAGAAAGTGTGTGTATCACCAGAGCTCGTGGCGACGCGGTCTTCGTATTTCACACCGAATCCCGTCCACGAAACAGCCCCGAGGCGGTACGAAGGGTCACGACGAAGAACGCAAAGCTCGAGGTTCGATTTGTGATTGAACTTGATTGATTTAATAACGGGTGACGGGCTCGCATGGTAAAACCATTGTATTCATAGAAAACACAGACTACTGACGGAGCGTACCGTACACTCCCTTTTCACGTAGTGTTACTGCGCATCCCGTTTCGGTCTTCGGGAAACGATCTCCGCTTCCCAGGCCTGGCCGACTTTGGTTTGGAACTTCCCCGCCGTTGAGGTGAAAAAATCGGAAAGATCTTTTCCCGTAGTGTGTTCGTACTCCCCCGCTTGTTGGATCATCTCCAGTTTATCCAGGTCTTTCAGAAGTTTCGCCTCAGGTGTGATGCCGTCTTCGTATTCGTGCCACAGCTGCTCGATTGTATCGCCCCCAAGGGAGTCACCAAGCACTTCCCGTATTTTCGCCATGGCGTCGGATTCCAACTTTTGCTTTTCCTCCTTCGTCACCGGGTCATTGGGGGTTATATCCCCAACCAGCGCCTCCGCGAGGTCGTGAATCAGCGCCAGGTTGACGCACTTGGCTTGGCAAAGCTCCGGCATCTCTTTAGACGCGACCATTGCCATCAAGGACATGCGGTACATGTGATCCGCAATAGACTCGGGGTTACCGATGCCGTGGTTCACCCATCCCGTGCGAGGCGTGGTTTTCAAGGATTGCGTGAGATGCAGGAAATCGATGGCGCGTTGGGCGGGCGTTCGGTCCGACATCGACAAGGCACGAGTCTTGCTGTTGGTTCGACTAGCCGAACTCGGCCTTTGCGAAGTGGACACAAACGAGACGAAACCAGGCGTGACCACGGAACACAACGCAGGCATCAAGCGACAGGCGTTGTGTTTGCGCCGGCTACGAGGACACCGCCGACGACGAAGATGACAAGAGGTTTTTCGTTTTCGTTTCTCGCTGTAAAAATCACACGTCTAAAATCACGCGCGTCACTCCGCCGCGCGCGCGTACGTCATGAACGCGTCCTTCGCGGCTTGCGGCACATCAGGCCGGTCCTGTTGTTTCCGCGACAAGCACCGCTGAATGAACTGCTTACACTCGTTACTGACTTTCGGTCCGTTTTGAGGAAAAGCGACTTCGCGCGCGTTCAAAATGGTGCCGGCGTGCAAAATCTGTTCCTGAGACTGGTCGTGCCCGAAGGGTCTTTTCCCGAAAAGCATCTGATACATGATCACGCCGCAACTCCAGGTGTCTACTTTTGAGGAAATACGAGGAGGCGCCGGACCGGTTTCGAAACACTCAGGAGGGAGGTACCAGTACGTACCAGCGCCTTGGGAGGTAAGCTCCATGCCACTGTCGTTCATGAGGGACGACCCGCTGATTTCGCCACCCAGACCGCGCCCTCCTCCTCCGCTCCGCTCGTCCACTTTGGATAAACCGAAATCCGTGATCTTCACGCGTCCCGCCGCGTCGAACAGAATGTTACCGGGTTTCAAGTCGTAGTGGATTATCTTTTTCGGGCCCTGGTTCAGGTAGTTCAGCCCGGAAAACACCTGCGCTAAAATAACCCGCGCCTCACGTTCTTGAATCGGCCCGCCGCTCTTTAACCGGGCGTCCAAATCGTCCCCGGTACAAAGCTCGAGCACGGTACAAAACGAATCCCGGTCGACTTACGATGGGTAAAACGATGGGTCAGTCCTTTTGTTGGGCGTGTATTGGACGATGTGTGGACAACAGGGAGGGGTAATCGGTCGGAACAGTCACCGTACTCGGTCCGAACAGTCACAGGCGCGTTAGAGGTAAAACAGCGTGTCCCCGATTCGGGAAACGCGCAGGGCCGTACCTTCAAACACGTCGATCATCTCCACGACGTTTTGGTGTCGCAGTCTTTTGTGGATCATGCACTCGCGCTGCGCGTGTCGTACGTACGTCTGCTTTCGTTGCTCGTTCCACTGCGGGGAGAGCTGGTGTAGTTTACACGCGACTTCCCGCATCTCCACCACGTCGAAGGCTTTGTACACCTCGGAGAAACCGCCGCGGCCGAGCATGTTCATCAGCACGTACCGGTTACCGAGCAACGGGTGCTGGTTGAACCGACTCGCGTCTTCGTCCCTTGTGCGTTTCAAAATACGGATGTACGCCTGTTTTTCGCGCTCCAGAGACTCACGCTCCCTTGCAATACAGTCCTCTTCCTTTTTCAAGCTCGAAACCCGCGTTTTGTGAATCTCTTCGCTCAACACGTACTCCGCCCTGATGGTGTCGGTTTGTTCATTCGCCTCGGCGCCTGGGGGAGGCAGGAGTTTTTTAACAGCTTTCCGTTGATCATCACTCGCCTCTTTCGCCAAAACAAGTTGCCGCGTTCGCTTGTCCAACTCCGAAAACGCCTCGCCGTCCTCCCACACCTCCTGCAACGCCGCGCCCGCGCGTTGCACCGAGACGCTTCCTAACCGGCTCCCGACCTCTGTCATCTCGCGCCTCGCCTCCGCGCGCTCGAACTGCGCCAGACGCACCGCCATCTTCTTCACGCCATCTAGCTTTTGCGTTTCCGCTTCTTTAGCCCGCTGCTCCCTTACGGAAGCTTCGGTTAAATCGGCGGTCAGGGATTCGACTTTTTCGGTCACGCGTTCCAAATCCAGCATGAGCTGTTTTGTTCGCAGCGCGTACCCGTCTGCGTCTTTCTTCGCGCTTTGCCGCACCGCGTCCAACGCCGCGGCGAGCTCGTGCTCGGTTCTGTTCCCGACACCCCTGGAGCCTATTGAACCCGACCTTGGAGGGTGGATATTTTCCTTCCGCCCGCCCCCAGCGCTCGGCGTGGCGAAAAGCGACGTGGGCGCGGCGGGCGATTCTTGAGGAATTTCATTCCGCGTCTCGGTCACCGGAAAGTACGCCTCGATGTGGTTCGCGGTGTGGTGCGTGCCGGCACCGGGCGGTGGAAGCATCTTGGAGGCTGATGATGTTTTCAGTATCTCCGGTGACTTGTTATCAAAACCACCTCCACCTCCGCTGGCTCGCTTTTGTTTCTTCACAGGGTGCGAGTACAACACGCCAAAGTTTTTCTGCTCATCGTCGTCGTCGTCGTCCAGGTCGCTTCCGTGTGAGGTCGAGGTCGTTCGGTTTCCAGACGCGACCGCGTCCGTCATCGTCGTCGTAACCAAAGGCGGCGGCCGCTTCATCCGTTCCTCCAACAACCGCAGCTTTCCCTCGTTCGAGTTCGCGGACTCCAGGAAAGCCTTTTCGTACGCCTTCGCCGCGCGATCGGATGCCACGGAGGTTGGCGAGACGCGTTCAGGATCTGCGGTCATCATCGGGTTCGGGAAACCCTCTCTTGAGTTCATGGTGGGTTTAGGGTTTAGGAAAACACAAAGCCCTGAACTAATCCCGACGATACTCCACGCACAGCGACAACTCCTGTCGCGTGCGTCACAAGGAGCCGGCGCCGCTGCGTCGCGTGTTGTGCCCGAGATCTCGGATGCTCACTTTCAAAAACGGAACAACGCGAAAAAGGAGGGAAAATGCGTTTTGAATCGCCTCGCATTCGCGTGACAGAGACGACAGGCATCGAGTCCGGGGTTTTGGTTAATTCAACGTCGCGACTGTCGGGGTCCTACGAAAAGAAGAGAAAGTCAAAAAGGAGAAAACGTTTGTCAGATCTCGCGGCCCGAGCTTCAACCGGCGGAGAGTCCGGAATAGGAACGCAACACACCAAATGGATGCAGACGTCAAAAGAGGGAGAAGCGGCCAGCCAGCCCCACTTCTCCCTCTTGTGATGCCAGCACACATTTGGTCCGATCATGTCCGATTCCGTACTCCCCGGCTGCTTGAAAGCCCGGGCGCGATTGCTCTTTTATTTATTTCACACTTCTTTTCGTCTGGCTTTTTCTTATTCCCTCCGTCGTTTCCCCTCCCTGACACATGGTTCCGTCATATATACACAAGTAGGGTTCCAGTGACCCTACCCACCTTTCAAACAAAAAAAAAAATCCCTCCCTCACCGAATGCTCACTGGTAAAACGCCACCACGCCTTGTTTCGCGCAATCCGCGGGGCGCACTTTCAGATCCACCACGCCCCTGTGCCTCATCGCGATGGAGTCAAACGCGACATAGGAAAGATCCAGGTGCACGCGGTCACCGCAGCACCAGCGTTTGTTCCCTGAATTGGGGTGGTGGCAAGGGCAACTATCGGAGATCTTCACCGTGACACTCTTCACCCCGGGCTCCACGCACCCGCCCCACGGCCCGAGCTCGCTCCAGTCCAGTCCCCGGGTGTGGCCGTCAATACACATCACCTCGAAACACTGCCCGCACTTATCGGTCAGGCCCCAGTCGTACCCGCCGTCGGTTTGCCTGGATTTTTGAGGTGTTTTTTGAAGTGGGTTAGGGCTGTCCGGTTTGTCCGGGGAAATAGGTGTTGCGTCCGTGTGCTGCTTCAGTGTGCTGCGGTCACGTTTGCGAAGAAGACGTGGAGAGTCACGCGACGTACGAAACAGAAAGACGGCGCGCGCACAGCTGTGCGTTTGCACAGCCGTGCGTTTGACGATACGGTCTCTCGACTTACCAGGCACTGACGAAGTGGTTTCCCAGGTCTTGGCCGAATCCGCAGGACCCGGTGTAGATGCTCATGCCATCCGGACCGGGGCCGTCTTTGCCGCCGTACCACGTCGCCCGCGCGTCCATCCACGTGTCCATTTCGCTGAGTTCGCGGCGCTCGCGGCGTTCGTGGGTGATATTGTGGGGAGGAACCTCCGGCTCGAGCCCGCGCGCGCGGAACTCGCGCTCGGTCAAACCGAGCACGGCCGCGGAGGCTGCGAGGTCGATCTTATCCACGTGCGTGTCGGTACGCCGCACGGATTTTGCCGTGTCCGTGGCGGCGGCTGTGGCGCGGGAGAACTCCGCGCGTGCCCCTCCGCGGAAGCGCGCGCGCAAGGACTTGAAAGGGTTCGCCGACGCGGACACCGAGGACGCGGAGGTTGGTGGCGCGGCATCCACGACGAGCGCGGCGACGAGCACGGCGAGAACGCGGACGTGAAGGTAACCCGTGTTTCGCACGCGTGATGAACGGATGGGAGACATCGCGTGGTGTGTGTGACAACGTGCGGCTCGAAGAACGCGCGCGTGAGTTTGACACGTACGACGCGTGACCTAAAAACAACTCGTCCGCGAACCGCCAAAACTTATGCGAGTCTACTGACTCGGAAGACCCAAACCTTCGTTACCATCGACGAGTGAGATGCGACGACGGGTTGCCGGAGTGATGGCGAGCGCTCGTTTGAAATCGTGTTTCTCTTCTAGGATGCATCGAAAGGGGTCCTCAAGAGGCGGAAAGAAAAGGACCACCAATAACTTTGTCTGTTTCTTGTAACGTCCAAAATCTTGCTCTACTTCCGCGCGCCGCGTCGCCGCGTGACCGTCGTGGACGTCGCCATCGCGGTACTCTTTCCAACACTCGCAGTACTCTTCGACGACCTCGATGTTTTCTTCACTGATTTTTTCAAGCCCGCTCGGTTCTTCGCCACCGCGAACAAGCCTCCTCCCGCGACGACCAGCGCGGCGCTTAGCACCCCGGTTGCGTCCAAACACTGTCGCTTGTCGCTTTGGCAAAACAGCACACCCGACAGCACCACTATCGCGCTCGCCCTTGTGACTTGCGCCAAACTCAACGCAGTGCTTCCTCCATGTTTAACAATGCCCATAATGCCTCGGCTCGTTAGACCTCTTGAAAAAGCGTGCGTGGCGTAGAGGGCGATTGTTCGCGCGGCGCCAAAGTTTTGAAACGCGAGTTTGAACGGGTTGGCGACCAGCTCCTCGAACTTGGGCGACACGAAGACTACGAAGTAAACGAACCACCCCAAAAAGCAGCTGACGGACATCTGCAGTGTCACGCGCGTACCCGATGGCGGGTTTTCCGTGTTACTCAGGTACTCCATTGTTATGCCTCGCATGGCGTACCCGAAACACGAGGCTATTACTAAACAAAAAGCACCAACCGGAAACGGTTCAGCCGATTCGATAAGCGACTTACACTTCACGGCCAGCCCTAACACGACGACGCCGATCGCCCAACGCTGTTCGTTTGTGAATTTCGTGTTCAAAATCAACACGCTTAACACCGTCCCGATCGGTATGGATGCGCCCCCCACGGTTTGGTGGAACCCGCTTCCAGCGACGCGCACGGCTTCGAACGCCAACACCAGCCCGGTCGAGTCGAACACCGGTAACAGCCACAGCGCGAGTTGGGGGTACCCGGTTAATGGTTTCTGTGTCGACGGGGCTTTCTTTCCCTTTCCCGTTCCCTTACCCTTTACGGACGGTCGCGCCATCACCCAGCCGCTTATCAAGCAGAACGCGCTGTCGGAAAAGGTCATCAATCCCACCATCTGCCGGACCTCGGGGGCCATGAACGTTTGGTTGATGATTAATTGGGCGCTGAGGAAGTAGAACGTGCCCGCGCATAAAAACTGCAGCGTGGGGGCGAGCAAGCCGTCGCCATGTTTCGCGGTGCCGGAGCTGGCGGGCCGGCGCATCGCGGTGAAAAAACCCACTGGGATACCAAAGTCGGGGAAGTTCCAAACCAAAGTCGGCCAGGCCTGGGAAGCGGAGATCGTTTCCCGAAGACCGAAACGGGATGCGCAGTAACACTGCGTGAAAAGGGAGTGTACGGTACGCTCTATCTACCACAGGGTACGCGACGCGCGTGACACGAATGCAGGGCGAGAGGGTACTTTTTGCACCGAAAAAGTGTTTCCGAGAAAAAAGCTGCTGCTTTTTCTTTCCAGCCGCCGCCAAATGCGTCGCCATTGGGAAGTGCCACATCCGCCCCGCGTGATGGCAGATGACTTCGGCTTCGACGCCGGGTTCGAGTTCGAGTTGAGCGACGACGAGCGTGTCGGGCCCGTGCAGGCGGCGTGGGACTTCTCGGATGCGAAAAATGACATGGCCCGGGAGTTGAGGGCGGCGAACGCGACGTCGGTGGACCAAAAGATCGCGGACGCGCTGCTCAGCGGCGGCGGCAAAAAGCGAAAGGGCGATTTGGACGACGACAGCGACGTGAGCAGCAGTGACGACGAGTCTGGGGGGTCTGGGGAAGACGACAGCGGCGACGAGCAGTTACCAGGAGAGGAGGAGGCATCCACGGACAGCGACGAAGAGGAGATTGAGGACGAGGAGGAGGAGGAGGAGGAGGAGGAGGAAGATGAATCTGAAGAAGAAATCGAGGTACAGCCGAAGAAAGCCAAGCCGAGTGCGAAGGACCCAACCGACGACAAAGGCGTGTTCACCGAGCGCGGCGTCGTGGCTAAGGGAAGCAAAGGCATCAGCGGAAGGGATGCCACGTTCTACGCCGCGTCCTTCTCCGAGCTCAACCTGTCACGGCAGCTCGTGAAGGCGTGCACCGAGCTGGGGTACGAAAAACCGACGCCGATTCAAGCCGCTGTGGTTCCGCTCGCCTTGACCGGCCGCGACGTGTGCGGCCGAGCCGTGACGGGTAGTGGAAAGACGGCGGCGTTCATGTTGCCGTTGCTGGAGCGCATGCTTCACCGGGGACGGAACCCTGTTGCGGCAACTCACGTTTTGGTGCTCGTGCCCGTTCGCGAGCTCGCCGTGCAGGTCCACTCCATGACGGAAAAGCTCGCGCAGTTCACCACCATTCGCGCGGCGCTGGTGGTGGGCGGTTTGAGCGCGACCGTACAGGCCGCGTCACTGCGCACCCGGCCCGAAATCGTAGTAGCGACACCTGGCCGGCTAATCGACCACGTCCGGAACACCCACAGCGTTGGGCTGGAGGACCTCGCCGCCCTTGTGCTTGACGAAGCCGACCGGCTTTTGGAGATGGGGTTCCTTGAAGAAATCCGGGAAATCTTGAGGCACTGCCCGCGACGACGGCAAACGCTTCTTTTCAGCGCCACGCTAACCTCGGGCGTTGAGGACTTGGCGGAGTTTTCCATGAAGAACCCGGCGCGGCTCAGCGCGGACCAGATCGGCACGACGCCTGGTACCTTGGTTGAGGAAGTTCTGCGGCTGCGACCGGGCGCCGCCGCGAACAAAGAAGCGCACCTGCTATCCCTTGTCACGCGGACGTTTACCACGAAAACAATCGTCTTCGCGCGGACGAAAATCTGCGCGCATCGACTGAAGATCCTGATGGGGCTTTCGGGAATAAAAACCGCGGAGTTGCACGGCGATTTAACCCAAACCATGCGTCTAGCTGCGCTGGAGAGCTTCCGAGTAGGGGAGGCGTCGCACCTCGTCGCCACAGACGTCGCCGCGCGAGGCCTGGACATCGCCGGCGTGGACGCCGTGATTTCCTTCGACGCGCCGCGGACGCTGAGTTCGTATTTACACAGGGTGGGGCGAACCGCGCGGGCGGGGAAGAAAGGCACCGCGGTGACTTTCATGGAAGAGAGTGATCGTAAGCTAGTCAAGGCGGTTTTGAAGCGCGGATCTACTTTGCAAGCCCGGGTCGTCCCGCAACACGTGGTGGATGCGATGCAGGCGCAAATAGAAAACATGGCGGACGCGGTGAAGGACGTGGAGTACGAAGAGAAAGCGGAGAAACACTTGCGCCGGGCGGAGATGGAAGCCACCAAGGCGGAGAACTTGATGGAGCACAGCAAAGAGATTCACAGTCGGCCTCAAAAGACCTGGTTCCAAAGCGAACGGGAGAAGAAAATTACCGGCAAAGCCTCCCTGAAGCACAACGAAAAGCAGGATGTGGACGAGCTGGAGGATTTGGTGGCGGGGCGGGCGGGTCGGGCGCGGGAAGCGCTCGCCGGAACCGGCGCTGCAGCGAAGAAATCCAAAAAAACAAAGCGAGACGAAAAAGACGCCGAGGCGAAGATAAAGCTTCCGGACGGCAAGCGCGCCAGGCGTGCGCTTGCGGAGGCGAAGAGGTACGAGAAGGAGAAAAAGCTGTGGGGTGGGGTTGATGATTTGGATGACCAGATGATTGGCAAGCGCACCGCGAAAACGGTGAGCGGCGTGAAAAGCGTGAAGCGCCTTGAACGCGAAGCGCGGCTCACCGGCGGCATCGCTTCGAAGGTTTTGAAAACGTTCCGAGAGACCGCGAGCATCGGCCGCAAGAAACCGAAACGGCAAAAAGAAAAAGACGACGACGACGACGGAGGGTCTGCTGGGATGTTCCAACCACAAGGAAGAGGCGCGGATTACAAAGGAAAGAAGAAAGGGTACAACTTTTCGGAAAACCGCGAGCTGAAACCGGACGCGAAAAAAGCGAAGGGGAAAAAGTTCAAGTCCGCGAGCAAGCACAAGCGACGGTAGTTTAGTTTTATCATACAGTCTATCCGCTGTTTCTTCGTTAAAGGTAGTTGTTTCTTCGTGAAAAGGAAGTGTACTGTGTACCGTCAACACGTTGCTCTAGTTAGCTCGATGTTCGATTAAAAAGAAATACTGTGTACCGTCAACACACTCCAGTAACTCAACGTCCGGAACGTTACTCCATAAATCCTATAATCCTCACTCCAACAGCCCTCGCAGGTCCCGCAGCTGATTCACGAGTTTCGCGATGGTTTCATCCTTCTGGCCAATCGCCAGGCGCACGCGGTGTTCCAGCGCCGACGTCTCCACGTCCCGCCGCGTGCGATCGCGCGACAGCGTGTCCTCCGCAACGTGCGCCCGGCCTTCCGCCATCTCAAGCTGCGAAGTCAGCGGCGCGACGCGGTAATCTTGGACGCCACCATCTCGCAACGTCTGCACTTCTTGTGTCAATGTCGATATCCTTTCCAAAGAGCGCTCAACGTCTCGCTCCGCCCGCTCCGCTCTTTCCGCTAACTTTTGATCCGCGTCGTGTCGCCCCGCGGTTGTTTCCAATTTAAGTTTCAAAGAGACCGCTTCGATTTCCTTGTTCAACTTTAACTCACTCGCCGCCACGATCTCGAGCTCGCGTTGCTTAACGCTCTCCCGGGCTTTCGCCGCGACGCGGCTTTTGAACGTGTTGCTTTCTTCGTCCAACCGCAACTGTAGCGCGCGTAACTCGGCGGCGTGCCTTTTCTCCGTCACTGAACGCTGCGCGGCGAGATTCTTTTCGTACCGGTCCTCGCGTTCAGCGGCTTCATCCGTGAGCTGTTTTATCGTGTGCGCGGAACTTTTCCGTTCCTCGTTTCTGCCGGCGTCAAACTGCTCGCTTGATGAAACGTCCCGCTGCGATTGTTGTCGTCTCAGTTCCGTTACCTTTTGCGCGTGTATGGACGTCGCGTCGTCCAGCGCGACGCGCGCGGCGTCTCTTTCCGACTCGAGCGCTGCGTGCGATTCTTTCTTAAGCGAAGTTTTCAGCTCAAGAAGCGCATCTTCGTGTTGCGCGCGAACCTGCAAATCACGTACCCGTGCCTGTTCCCTCCACTCGTTTTCCCGGTTCTTAACATCAAGCCGGTGCGTTTGCACCAGCCGCTGAATCTCGGGTTCCAGCCCGCGAATCGTGAGTTCCTTGACCTCCGCGGTTTTCTCCGTTTCCCACTGAACTCGCCCTTGCTCCCACTTGGCTTTTTTGTTTTTAAGCTCAGCCACGAACGCCTGTCTTTGCTGCTCAAACGCGTGCGCATGCCTCGCCTCGACTAACGAAAGCGCCTCCGAAAGCCGCGCGCACTCATCCGCCAACGCCGCTTTGTCCGCCAAAAGCGTCTCCACTAAATTCAAATGCCGCGCGGTTTGGGTTTCGTGCGAGGCGCGTTGTTCCGCCAACTGCACCGCGGTCTGCGCGGCTGCCCTGTCGTACGACACTCGTAGCTCGGCTTCTAGTTTCCGTATCAAAACATCTCGTCGGGAAAGCTCGTTTCGCAATTCTTCCATGCGACTCTTCACGCCCCGGTACGCCTCGGCGGCGACGCGCAGCGATTCGTTCGCCACGGCGCCGCCGGTTTCGTCGCCGTGTGCCATGTTTTCACCAACCCGTAACTCTTCTGATTTGGGAGAGAAACCGTGCAGCACGCGATCCGCAACACCACGCCTGGTGCTCGTGTTTTCGTCCTCGTTGTACGTAGCCCTCACCGCGGCGACGGACGCGGCGACGCTGAACGGTCGTCCGGTTGGCGATTGCTGCGACGGAAGATTGCCGCGTCCGTATTCCAAATCCACCGCGTCCAGGTACCCTAAAATCGACCGAAGCGGGTCCACGTCGGGTTGCGTTGATGTGCTGGCGACGGCTGGGAACCCAGTGTTACCTCCGGCTCCGGTCGTGCCACTCCTGTCAAGCCGTCGCGCTGATTCGAACGACGCGTCCGCCGCCGCCTCCGCGACGACGCTCGCCTCCGCCGCCGCCTCCACGGCGCTTCGCAACATCGCGGACGGCATTACCCGCGGCGAGGGCTGCGGCGCGTTTCCTACTTCCCGGGGGGCGCTCTGGGGGGTCACGCACGTCTCGGAGGAAGAAGGAGACCACGGGAGCGGCGACGCGCTCGAGCGGTGTTCGGGTGAAACCCGAAACTGACTCTCGCCCACTTCATCTTCAACCCTTCGCCTGGAGGATGAGTCTCCGGGAGACGCGACCCCCGCGCGCGCGCACGCCGCTTCCACCCGCCGCATTTGCTCCGCCGATCTGCTCGGTGTTACTCGACGAGACCCACCCGGACTGTTCTCCTTGCCGGGCGACAACGACGGCGAGGAGGAGCCGAAGGCGACAACGCGTGTTTTGTCCGGGGTCGCGCGTGGTGCCGCGCGTGGTGCAGACGATTCGCCCTCGGGCGAGCCCACGACCTGCGCGACGCGCCGCGAAGCGTGGTCCTCACCGGGACCACGCGCGATGCCCGGCGACCGGCGGTCAGCCGCCTTCGGAGGGCTCCGCGCGGCGCGCATCGCAGGCGCGGAGTGACTGTGTTACCCCGCCGCGCGGCGTCAACGGACGGTGGTCCCGCCAAAACGAAAGCGCCGAAGTTTGCTTTTCCTTTGGGCCTGCGAAAAGAAGTTTCGACTTTGTCGAACTCGGTGCCGAACACACGTGTCGACCTCGACGTGGAGACGGCATATCACCATGCGAGGCCCCGCGCGTGGCGTCGGTGAGTCGTCGCGGGTATCGTCACGCTGGTATGGCACATCGCGTGTGGTCAGGGCGCTTCTAGTGTTGCTCGTGGTGCCGGTGCAGTTCGCACGTGCACAGCAGCCGGTGGGTCGATACGTTCGGCTGATTCTCGACACGAGTTGGTTGCACTTCCACGAGATGATCGTTTGGAAACCACACGAACTCGACACGAACTTGGCTTTTCAAAAACCCGCAACCTCCAGTGCGGAATTGTTCAGTGGTACTGGGAGTGGTTTGGTGGATAACGATTTGAGCACGTATTGTCACACCGACGACGGGGGATGGGTGATGGTTGACATGGGCGAGGACACGGAGATCTGAGGAATCTTTCTTTACGTGTACTGGACATGGGCACCCTCGGGTGATCGTTACGACCGAGCCGTCGGGTTGCACGTCGATATTCTGGACGCGTCGCAGAACGTGGTGCTCACCACGACAAGCATAACGGACGGACGAAGGGGGTACATGCTAGACTTCACGAGCGGTTTCACGAGTCCAAACGACACGAACCAATGGCGCGGTCTCGACCAAATATACGCCGCGGGCGACGCGCTGGACGGCTGGCAACAGTTCGTCGCCCCTGTCATCCCCAAATGCGACTGCTGCGAAGCGAAGTTGAAACGAATGGGGCTCGCGACGGGGTCAAACTGCGTAGTAGAATGAATCGCCCGTGGAATATGTGGGCTACATTCGTATTCCACATTCGTCGTTTCGGAAATACGCTCGATACGGTAACGACGCTAGAGACGACGCTGCTACCAGTAGCTCCCTACTAGGCGGTATTTGTTGCGAAGGTCCAGCTTCCGGATTTGCAGAGGGAGTCGAAATTATTTGGTACTGTTGCACCTATCAAATTACCTATGAATCTGCACCCCCCCGCCTTTTTGACAAGTTTAAATGGTCCACATATTTGCCTCGCACAAAAAGAAAATCAAGTTTCGAAATTCACTCTCCAAAGCAAAGTCAAGAAATGCGCCATAAAAAACGCAGGCTTCACCGAGCGATCATCGAAAAGACCCGGTGAACCATAATTGTTGATCGTGAGAAGGTGTGATTCGGGTGAGGGCGGCGCGCCGATCGCTGTCCAGCCAGCTGGCAGTCAGATTTGTCCACGAGACACATATTGCTCCACGTCGGTTCGACGACTCCACGGCCGCGTTTCGACAGGTACCGCCGCGGCATCGTTCCCGATCGCGCGCACAACCGCGAACGCAGGCTCAGGGGAAGACGGCCAGCGCTCACGGACAGCGCGAGGGTTGCCTCGCGGTGCGTACGCGGGTACGTGGACGGACGCGTGGTGGGACGAGACGGAGGTGTACATTTCATTTCACTCGTCTCCCGCCTACATCGGCCGAAACGACGCACGTGAGTCATGTCGTGTGCGTTCGGTGTGGCCGCGGCGGCGTCCGCGCAACGAGCGTCGCCCGCGTGTGGTGGTGTGGCGCGCGAACGGACGCGACCCAACACGAATACACGACGTACGGGAGGGGCATCGCGTTGCGCCTCGGGTGAGGGGAGAGGGGAGCGCGGCAGCGCGTGTTGCAGCAGTGTTTCGTCTGGGATCGCGCGATGGGCGCGAGTTGAAAAATCTCGACGGGGACACACCCAACTCCACGCGACCCGCGGTTCCAACGATTTCGCGGAAACCAACGACACCGGGGGTGACGTGCGACAAGACCGGAACGCGTCGCGGAACGGGGCGGGCGATGCGTCGAAACGGTCGTCAGTTTCGTCGTCGTCGTCGTCGGGGAAGACGGTCGAGTCAAAGAACGGCCAAAAAACACCACAAACACAAGCCACGCAATCCCCAAAGCCCCCGACGCGCGGCACCGGCATCAAGCGCGAACAAGACATTGCAATCGACTTCGGCGCGGAGGACATGGACGAGGTTGACGAGTTTGGTAACAGCCTCTTCCTGAAATCGGGCGTTGATGCCGGGGCGGGCGGGTACAAATGCCGGTGGTAAGTATCCCACCCTCCACATTCCGCCTCCCTGTTTGCCCATACTCGTACCAGAAGGGACTATTCCCTCTGACTGTCTGTCCATACATCGCGATATACGAGACTGACATTTATTTTTTTACACTCAGGACCGTGCGCGGCCGGGCGTCGGGGGACGGGACCTGGGAACACCGCGAGACGCACTGGGAAAAATGTGACTGGAACGGGTACAAAGAACTCGGCGCGGAGCTCTCAGGGTTCAACCAGGAAGGAGACGCGTGGTGGGAAACGTGGAGGGAGGTGTATAAGCCGGGGGGGGGGGGGGGGGGGGGGGGGGGGAAGGGGGGGGGGGGGGGGGGGAAGAGCAGGTTCCTCTCGCGAGCAAGACAGCGACGCCAACGCCGACGACGACGACAACGAGCGCATCGAGCGCGGCGCGGATAAGTGGGCGCGGGACAAAACAGGTAAGGAGTGGCACGAGAAGTGGTGGGAGAAGTTCGAGCGGACTGGCGCGTCCGAACGGTCGGTGGAGAAGAGCGGGCGGCAGGGTATCCAGGCGTGGTGGGAGAAGTGGGGGGAGCAGGTACGGCCTTGCGCGTTTCCCAAATCCCGGACGACTATTTTATCTTTAACGCTGGTGACTGTTCGGACCGATTACGGTGACTGTTGTTCATACATCGTCCAATACACGTCCAATACACGCCCAACACATGACTGACACTTTTATTTTTACAAAAACAGCGGGACCCGGCGGGTTCTCCAAACGCGAGCGCGATTAAGTGGACGGACAAGTGGGCGGAGAACGGGGTTGGCACGCGGTGGGGGGATAAGTGGGAAGAGCGGTTTCGACGGGATGGGAGTAGCTCGAAGAAAGTGGGGGAGACGTGGAGGGTGGGTGCGGGTGGCGAGCGGTGGTCGCGGACGTGGGGCGAAACCGTCGGCGAAAACGGCCAGACCCGAAAGTACGGAAAAAGCACCTCGGGCGAACGGTGGGACACGCTTGACGATTCGTCGTCGACACAAAGTGAAACGGTGTCGGGCAAAAACGACGACCGACAAAACGACGGCGCGCCCTTCGACGACGTGTACGGGTGGCCCGAAGCCGTGAAGGACAGCACAAAGTTGCTCGCCATCGAAATCAACCGAGACGGCGAGAAAAAAGAAAAGTGAAGGGTTCTCTTGGTATACGAGTATTGGGTCTCGATGTTACAAACCTCCAACCGTACTTCCACTTCCCCACGCTTTACCTCTGTTCCAACGGTAATATACTCGTCTAAGTTAGTCCAAAACCGCCTACCACTCCGTGGTCGGTGCCCCCGCGCCATCCCGCGCCTTGGCCGTCGTCTCCAAAGCGCACGCCGCCTGCAGATCGTTCCAGAACGTTTTGTTGAACACCTCCACGGCGGCGCCCATGCGCGTGGTGTCCCACTTGCCTCCGTTTTCGTCGTGCTCGTTCAGGAGCTGCGCCACCGTCGGCACGGCCATCGGGTCGAAGCTCTCCGCGGTTGCCGGGTCCATGGGCACGCAGACCCGTCCCGTTTTCGGGTGCACGCAAAACGGCGCCTTCAAAAGGTGATTCATGTGCTTCGAAACCTCCACATCAAGCCGCGGGTACACGTGCGCGAACACGATGTCGAACACGCACCGGCCCAAGCCTCTTTGTGTGGAGTAATCCTTAGCGTTAAGCGCGGTTTTCGCGGCTTTTCCCACGATGGACTCGAGCTTTTCCCACCTCGAAACGCTGGAGTCGCTTTTCTGAAACGCGCCTTCCACCTTCGTTCGCGTCGCCGCGTCCGGGATCATCGCCAACAAGTTCGTCAGCGTTTTCGGATCAACAAGAAGGTCCTGGTTCGGCAGGATCGTATCAATGAAGTACGGCCGCAACACGTCATCGTAGGCTCGGCGCAGCGCGGGGTGCAGAGGGACTGCGATTGCGAAAGAAAAGGGTCAGTCTTGAGTCTTACTGTATGGGCAAACAGGGCACTTGTGATGTATGTAGTATACGTCCATTCAATGACAAGTGTAGTCACACAGGGGAGTGAAACAGTGTGCCTGGATTTGGGAAACGCGCAAGGCCGTACCGGTTAAGTTGACTCGTTTAGTGGTGCCGCTCGCGTCCGTGCCTTTGTACACGGAGAAGTACTCCGCCACGGCGGCTCGTGATTCGTTGGACAGGAACCGCGCGCGCTTGTCACACACCCAGACGTGAATTCCGCGTCTTCCGGAGTACACCCACAGCAGGTGTTTGAACCCGAAATCTTGACGCAACCCCGCGTCAATCACCTTCACCGCGATCGTCATCAACGGCCAGCACTTGTTGCAGATGTTCGCGGCGCTGCAGCACGTGCGGACGTCGTCGTAATCGGTCATGTCGATGTCCATCACGAGCTCCCGTTCCACTGGCGCGAACACGGTACCGCCGCCTCCTGATGACCCACTGTACGCGGCTCGTTTCGTGGGGTCCACGTTGAACACCGGGCCCAAGTCGATCTTCGTGGGGACTTTGTTTCGCAACGCCGTGCGCAAATCGGTCGCGTTTTTAAACGACTGGTACCGCGCAAACACATCGCCCTCCAACGTGAAGCAAAACTCGCGCCTCTGCATGAACCCCTGGTCCGCGCCCGGTTTCTTACTGTCGTTGCCGTACGCAAGCCAGCTCATCATCGTCTCCGCGGGAAACAGGTGCTTGTAGTAAAGAGGCATCAAATCGTGCGTATCCCCTTCCGCGTAGGTCGCCTTGCCAGCAAGCGCCACTTTTTTTGCCGAGTTTTCCTTCCCATCCACATCCATGCCGCCTTCCCCTCCGCCGTCTCCCAGCTTGGGCTTCTTCGAAACAGGCTCAGCCGAGGTGCTCATCGCAAATCCCGACCTAGTCCTAGTCTCGACGCTTCCTTCGGTGAAAAAGGAACCCGCGACGCGAGTGAGGCGCACGCGGACGCGCGGCGGCTCGGTGTGCGATCTCGCGTTGGCACCCTTCAAAACTCCTTCGCCTTTGTTGGTTTGTTTTTGAAAATCTGAGCACCTGGGAAATATGCGAAAACGTATGGGAACGTAGTCTTCAAATTACGTCTTACATTTATGGCTGACTACCCACCCAATGACACCGGTGCGAATAAAACCTCTAATCAATCTTGGAGATCGTCGAAAAGAAAATAACAGTAGCTTCTCACCCGCGGCTCCAGCTGGCACTCTTCGCCGCGTCAGGAGAGAGCATGGGCCTCACGAGCTGTTTCCGACCGTCAGCAGACAAGGATGACGAGCAACCGGTACGTATGGTATTGACGCATGTCTCTTCCCGACCCGAACCGAGGCTGGTTCGCGTAGGCGATGACTCGCCGCGAGTCGGCGATCGCGGAAGAAGCAACAACCTTTTTGTTCTTTTTGTTCCGCGTGTGGGAAGGCATTGTCCGCACGGACCCAGGCCACCGCGGTGGATGACTACACGGTACCGCCACTGCACGCTGACACATTTCGCACGTCTCCCATCACCTCACCTCAAAATATCCACCTTCCCCGCAGAGCAAAAAGCGCAAAACATCCACCCTCGCCGCGAACCGCGTGTTGTTTAGTGATGCGGAAAACGCGCTCATCGATTCCTTGCTGCAGTGCGGGCAGGCGCACTTGTTCGAGGACTGGCCTGGGCCCGGTACCAAAGATGACGACAAGAAGCGCTTTTTAGCACAAGCGTCGGTGTGCGACTCCGGGTATCCCGGAGGCATCGCGGCGTACGTGGGAAACGCCAAGCAACTGTTAACCGCCAGCGCGACCGGCGTGAACCCGTTTGACGGGTGGACCCCTTCCGTTCCGGACGGGATCGTGGTGGAGTACGCGTCTGAGGCTCACGTCAACCTGGAGCGGGTGGGTATGCGCGAAATCGGAAGCGCGTGCTTCGTGCTCGTCGCCGGCGGTTTAGGCGAGCGGTTAGGGTACTCGGGAATCAAAGTCGAGCTGCCGTGCGAACGCGCCACGGACGCTTGTTACCTGCAACTTTACGTGCACTCCATTCTGGCGATGCAGTCGCGTTCAGCAGGCGAGATGCCCGCCCAACGTGGCGCGAAGGACGTGGGGATACCGCTGGCGATCATGACCAGCGACGACACGCACGCCAAGACGTTGGACTTGTTGCAACGCAACGATTACTTCGGCGCGAAGAAATCGCAAATCACGCTAATCAAACAGGAAAAAGTCCCGTGCCTCACGAACAACGACGCGCACCTGGCGCTTGGGAAGGACGACCTGTATTCGCTGCAAACCAAGCCGCACGGCCACGGTGATGTGCACGCGCTGTTGCACACCAGCGGTTTGCTGAAAAAGTGGAGCGACGCGGGGAAGAAGTGGGTCGTGTTTTTCCAAGACACAAACTCGCTCGTGTTCCGCGTGGTGCCTGGGGCGCTCGGGGTCAGCGAGGAGAAGGGTTTCCAGTTCAACTCGCTTTGCGTTCCGCGAATGGCAAAAGAAGCGATCGGGGCGATCACGGAGCTTACGCACACGGACGGGCGGAAAATGACGGTCAACGTGGAGTACAACCAGCTGGATCCACTACTCCGGGCGACGATAAACAAAGACGGTACGTATTGTGTTTCCCAAATCCTGACACACTGTTTGCCGATTGTCCAGAGTAATTACGTAATACACGTCACGAAAGACTGACACTTTTCTTTTTTACAATCAGGCGACGTGAACGACGAAAAAGGCGCGTCGCCGTTTCCGGGGAACATCAACCAGCTCATCGTGAGCCTGGGTGAGTACAAAGCGCAGCTTGAAAAGACTGGAGGGCAAATCGAGGAGTTCGTGAACCCGAAGTACGCGGATGACACGAAAACCAAGTTCAAGTCACCCACGCGTTTGGAGTGTATGATGCAGGACTACCCGAAAGCGCTCGGCCCTGATGCGAAAGGTACGTATTTCCCAATCACCACATTCCGCCTCCCTGATTGCCCATACGAGACTGACACTTTCTTTTTTATCTCAGTCGGGTTCACCGTGTTCGACAACTGGGTCGGGTACTCCCCGGTGAAGAACTCCCCAGAGGACGGGGTCGGGAAGTTCAAAGGGAACAACCCCACGCACACGGCGACGAGCGGCGAGATGGAGGTGTACGGCTGCGGGGCGCGGCTCTTGGAGCTCGCGGGCGCGTCAATCGCGGCGGCGGTTGATTTCGCCGCGAACGACATCGTCGTCCCGTCAGGACCGCGAGTGGTGCTGCACCCGTCCTTCGCGTGCACGTTCGATGAAATCAAGGGCAAGGTTCACGGCAAAAACGTGAAGCTTACATCGCCAACCTCCGTTTTAGTGGTGGAGGGGAGCGGCGTGACCCTGGAGTCGCTTACCCTGGACGGCGCGCTCGTGATCAAGGCGTGCGCCGGGGCGAACGTTACGGTCAAGGGGCTCACCGTTGCCAACAAAGGGTGGACGTACGCGCCGGTTACCGCGGGGACCGAGATCGACACCCTTCGCGGATTCGTGGTGGAGAAAACAGAAACGGAAACCCTTGTGTTCGACAAGCCGGGGAACTACACGGTGCCGTGAGAGATACGCGAGCGAGGAGCGTGGAATCATGACGTATCAATCTAATCCGACTTCTGAAGACATTTCGTCTCATCATACCTCCTCGAAGCTGTAAAGAAGTATTCTTCTTTCTGCTCACTCAGCCAGAGCTGAGCCTTCTGATTCGTTGGAAGTGTTTCCTCGCAAGCGGGGCAACACTATAAGTTGTATTTTCCACGGTGCTCAATCGTCTCAACGCCGGGGTCGCAGTCAGGGCACCAGGTATCGTCGCAAACATCGCAGGCTACGTAGCATTCTCCTTCCTCGTCCAGGCACGACTGGCACTTACTAAATAGTTTCCTTCTTCTGGCAGTCTTTGCAGTACTGCTTAGAGCATCCTGTCACCGTGCACATCCCGAACTTGTCATCGTCGATACCACAATCCAAGCAAAATACTTGTTGTCTCGACAAACCAATTTGGTGCGCAGGTATCGCAGTCGCGAGTCCCGAAGTAATCTGCGTAGCACTCGTTGCAAAACGTGTCCAAGCACGAATTGCACATGGAAACCTCCTCGGAAGTTCCCGCCACGCAGTCACAGTCGTAGGTGTTTCCGAGGCACGGCCACTAGTCAAAACTGGATTGGTTTATGACGCTTGCAACGTGACGAACCTGAACATCGTCCTGCCCGTTTCGCCGTTCAAAGAATATTTCCCGCTGAGTGATACCGAGGCACTCGTTGAGCTCAGCGAGGTGGGATTCTGCTTGCATGTCGCACCCGGCGAGACGCATGCATCGAAGACGGTCTTCTTTAGGACGATCGAGCACACCGATAGCCTTCATGAACGCGAGGATACTGGAGCTCGTCAAGTTGGAGCAGTTGGTGAGCTTCACGGTTTCTAGCGAGCCGAACGACTTGGCCAGAGACATGGGAAGGAAGTAGCCCCCCGGAGACGATAAGCTGTGGGCGTCGCGCACCTCCAGGTGTTTCACGTCGCCGCAGTATCGTATCAAGTTCCCGAAACGGTCGTCCGAGAGCCGCTTCCCGAGCTTGGCGTCTATCACAAGCTCGCAGGTACCCCACGCCCCGTCAGACGCAGCGACTTTCCTCCACACACGAGAAACGCAGGAGAGCGCGAGGCGGTCTCTGACGTTCGTGACGTGCGAGAAAACTTGAGCGGCGACGCTCTCATCGACGTCGAACGTGCCGTTGGCCTTAGCCACCTCCCTAGCGCAGGTCTTGTCCCGTCTGGCCCTTCGGGCGAACCCGCCATTGGCCTGAACCTTGGTGCGGGGGCGCATGGTAGTGAGTGGACCGAGAGCTAGAGGGCCGCGCCTTCACGTTTTCTTTTTGAACGCAGTGCTGGCATGGCTGCTGGATTTTCAGAGAGAGTCGTTTTCGTCAACTCGAAAAGACGTTGTGCCCACTTGGGACACACGCTCCGCGCACGTCCGGACCCGTGGACAGATCCGTGGCCGTGTGGTGCAGAGAGCACGCGTTCGCGAGTCCCTCGTGTCGTACCCACCACCCAAAACATGGCTGCGAAACCCCTCCCCCCCCCGCGTGCGGTGTACCACGAGGCGCGTTTGTTGGAAGTGTGGGATTTGGTGAGCGCCGGATGTTTGTCTTCCGTGTCCAGTACAGATGCTGCTGCAGACATAGCAGCAGACAACACCGGACGCGGCACCGCTTCGGTTTCCTTCAGCACCCTGAAGCGCCAGCTGGATGACTTGGAAATAGACTTCACAACCTGCGGCCTGGATACCGCGAAGATCAACCGCGCGGTTTTCCACGTCACGGAGACGGATCCGGATCGGGTGATTGCGTTTTCGAGTTTTTGCGCATTCGCGGCGCTTCACGGCAAGCCCCCAACCGGCGTGGACCCGGTTCTGGAGACGCACGCGTACTTTGAGAAACACAAACTAGGCGCGCTGTTCGAAAGCATGACCGCTAGTTTGATGGTTTCCAAGCCTGATGATGTCGTGGCCTTTCTCGTTGAGAAACTCGAGAAGCTGAAACAAAAGAAAATCCAAGTCGCCACCTTCGGGGACGACGAGCTCGGGAGTTTGTTCGACATGAGCGACGCGTCGGGGGCGGGGGTTATTTCGGGTGCCAAGGCGAGTAAAGGACTCGAGGTTTTAGTAGGAAGGGTACCGGTGGAGGTTTCGGAAAACCCGGAACGGTTGATCACAAGGGAAAACTTCATTCGATTGGCGAGGGGGTTACTGGAGACGTACGGGTCGTAGATGAATGTTGTTTTGATGATGTATTTCTAAAATAACGCGCGCATCATCATTCAATCCATCTCTACAGTAGGTCCTTAGAGCTCTTTTTCACCAACACTGATCAGCGCCCGCGCGGTCTGGCCTTGCCAGGAGTTCATCAGCGACATGAGCAGCGCGGACAACGCGAACACGGACCCGGTGATTATTTGTTTCGTATCCGCGTCGTGCGTTCGTTTGTTGCAAACCGCGGCCACCGCGAAAACGAAACCAACCCAGGTGCTGCCTTTCCATTTGAACGTCATCCCTACGAACGAAAACACCAGCGCGCCTAGGCTCCACAGGTCGGGGGGGATGTCGACGTACGCCAGTTTCTATGGAGGGGTGGTGGGGGTAGTAGGGGTAGGTAGTGTTAGTAGGAATAGGTAGTGTTAGAGGGGTAGGTAGTGACAGGGGATGCGTCGTGTAAGTTGCGTGTCCCGAAATCCCTCGTTCGTTTCGCGAAAGATCGCGTCCCGAAAAGTGTTTGATATCGACATCGTCATCGTGACATCGACATCGGTCATGGTAACCGGCCAGTACGCACCGGTCGCTTGAACCTAACCACCGCGCCAGGGTCATGCGCGTCCTCCGGGAGCTTTCCTTTCGCGAGAACCATCCTCCGCGCCCACAGCGCGCGCGGCAATGGAAGCGCGCGCGGAGAACGAAAACCTTTCTGACTCGGCCTTGGAAATTTTATTTCACGAAGCTCGGCACACATCTTCCAACGACTTCGGGAGACCGCGACACACTCGCACGGCGCAGGCGGCGCGCGTTGCGTCGGGGAACGTGCGATGGACGGGTTCGAGGATATTCCCGAGGAGCCGACGCCGATTGCGGACAAGAGGGATTTGTACGCCAACCTGGGAGGTGCGTCTGTGTGCGAAACCACAACGGGAGCGCGACGGCGATGGATCGATGGTGTTTTTCGCAACTCAAGTGCTTCACGGCCAGATGAGATGGGACCCACCACGAACACAACAACGAAAACGTGCCAGCGAGGGTTACAAACCCGCATCTCTCAAACACTCTGCAAACACTACTGTAGAATGTACTACTCTCGAACGTGACGACTGACAAAAGAACTCGTCCACCGCTTCTTTCCTCGTCACACCCAACACATCATCTGCCCAAATATCCAAAAACTTTTATAGTTTCTCGCAACGCCACCGACGACGCGATCAAAAAAGCGTACCGCGCCTTGGCGCAAGTCGCGCATCCTGACAAGCACTCCTCTTCCCTGCTACGCGAGGCCGCATCGGGGACGTTTGGTAAGATAAACGAGGCGTACGAAATCCTGAGCGATGTGAACCGGCGGAAGATATACGACGTGTACGGCATGGCCGGGCTAAACGCCGGACTGGAGGTCGGGCGGAAACACAAAAGCTTAGCGGAAATCACCGAGGAGTTTCAACGCGCCAAGGCGAAGGAAGCGCGGGAGGTGATGGAACAAAGGCTGAATTTTCGGGGCGCGTATGGGTTTTCCTTCTCAGCCGCGCATTTGTTTGACAAACACATCGCGCACCGACGCGCGGTAATCGCGCGCCGGCGAGGACAACTGGCGTCTGGACCTTGGCTCGACTTGAACGGCCTCGATTTCAACTCCGTGTTCGACGTGCCTACCTGGAAGGAAGACACCACGGCGTACGTCGGGGCGCAGGGCCAGATGAGCCGGGGCGCGGGGGCTGGCGGGTTAGTCTTGGGACTTCGAAAAACAGCCAGCGAACACACCTCCTGGGAAGCCGCTATTGTTACCGGCTCGTCGCAAAGCGCGGCGTCGCTGCACGTACAGCGCGTGTTATCGGAACACGCGGTCGGGCATTTGGCGTACTCGTTCTCAGGCGCGCAAGGCGGGTTGGGGCTTGAAGTGGGGTGTACAAGAGCGCTTTATGACCAGCACACGAAAGGCCACCTGACCTGGAATGTGGGGCCAGTCGGGGGGCTCACCACCGGTACGGCCTTGGTCCTTTCCCAAATCCAGGCACACTGTTTGCCCACACAAGACTGACACTTAATTTTTCAATCACGAAGGCGCGCAAAGAGTAAAGAACAAAACTTCGTGGAAGTTTGACGTCTCCGTGGGGCCGCGGAGCACGGGCGTCGCGGGTTTCATCGCCCGACGGCTTTCCAAGCTCTCGACTTTAAGATTCGGCTTGAGATTCGGCACGAACGCGATCGACTTCGACGTCGGGTTGTTACGGAAGATGAACCGGGAAACCTCGGTTGGGATGTCCGTGTCAATTGGCATACGGGGCGTGCACGTGAAGTTCCGGTTCAACCACGTGGGGCAGCGGTTTCAGTTTCCCATTTTGATTTCCCCGCGCGCGACGCCGCGAAGCGGGTTTCTTTTTTTAACGATTCCTTTCGTCGTCGTCGGTGTTTTGAATACGTACGTTGTGGCGCCGTACGCGTTGAGGCTTGAAAACGATACGAAAAACGTGTTAAGACAGAAGTACTCGGCGCAGGTAACCAAGGACAAGAAAGAAGCGACCGCGGCGCAGGCGCTTTTGCAATCGGCGGCGACCGCGCGGCTGGAAAAGGAGCGACAAAAAAACGGCCTCGTCGTAACGCAGGCGGCGTTTGGCAACTTCCCGAGACGCGCGAGGCACAAACCTGGGGATTTCGTTGTGGATGGTTTCTTTTCGGACACGTCGGGGGCGTCTTTCGGGGACGGGGATACGGGGACGTCTTCTGGGGACGGGAATGGGGACAGAGACACCAACAAAACCGAAACCAAAACCGAAACCAAAACGAAATCAACCTCGACACGAGAACCTCCGTGGCTGGACGTGACGACCGCGACGCGGTTTATGGTGTTCGACTCGCACCTCGACGTAAACGCGCAGGCGCACAAACCCTCGTTACTCGGGTTTTGCGATCCGTGTCCTGACGAACGGAAGTTTCTTCGAGTTCGGTACACGTACAAAGGGGTGTTACACGAAGTTACAATCGGCGAGGACGACGCGCTCGCGATTCCAAACAAAACGCACCAACTGCCCGAGGAGTGTCAGAAGTGAAATTATTTGAAACGAGTAATAAGGAGTAATTAGGAGTCTACGTCTAACAGTCTAAACGTCTGAACAATGTGGGGGCGGAGGTACTGTGTAAGGTCCGGAGGTAATACTTTGAACATAAACCTTGGAGGTACGCCCCAACTGATGACGTATAAACTTAGATCAGGAGTCCACAAAACTTTGCCACTATTAGATAAAACTACGCTTTGCTACACGTCAGCGGGTCCAGGGGCACGCCAAACCTTCGGGTTTCGAAGTGCAGGTGCGGCCCGAAGGACCGCCCCGTGTTGCCAACCTTGGCGACGCTTTGTCCTTTTTTAATGCGCTGGCCCTCGCTGACGTCCACGGAAACGCAATGCGCGTACCGCGTTTCCCACCCGTCCTCGTGCGTCAGCCGCAACAGCCAGCCGTAGCCGTGCTCGTCGAACACGCGCTGCTTGACGACACCGTTTGACGCGGCTCTTACCGGTGTCCCCTCGTTCGCGGACAAATCCACCCCCGCGTGCAACCGCCCCCACCGAAACCCGAACCCGGACGTCACGAATGCGTCGCGCCACACCGCGACTGGCGCGCAGAAATCCGGGTGCCACCGGTTGTTACTTCGTGTGGGCCGGACGTGTTCCCACCACAAACTTCTTTTAGCACCGCATTTCCCTTTTTGCATGGCTTCGTTCACAGCGTGCGGCTTGCCGGTCACGCAAGTGTTTGATGCTCCATCTCCAAACGTCGCCGCAAGCACCGGTTCTCCGTTCAACACATCGCCTCGGCCTACTCCCGTTCTTCGGCTGAACAACTCGACCGCGTCACCCCCCCTCGGTTCGTAGCGCCACGACCGCGAGCGCCAACGGCGATCGGCGTGGACGACGCACGTTGATGAATTTCCATTTCCGTCACTTGTTTCATTCTCATGTTCCTCGCTCGGTCGTTCAAACAGGTGTCGCTTTGTGCGTCGCCGCAACCTCGGCGCGCGTTCATGCGCGGCGAGCCTGGTGACTCGGATGACGTGCCCCGCGTCTACGGCGTCGTTCGTGATGCCGTTGATTCGTTGCAACTCGCGTATCGAAACCCCCGCCCCGCTCGCGATGGACGCTAAGCTGTCCCCGGATTTGGTGACGACTCGGTTTTTTTTGGCAAGTAAGCGCTGCGCCGTCGATTTCGGTTCGCCAGCCGGCAGGCGCACCAGGCGAAACGCGGTAAGCGGCGTTGCCGCGCCGCGCGCGCACCCGATGGACACATCAATCACTCTGTTCACAAGGGACACGGGGAACAGACAAAGGCGCAGCATGGGCGTTATGAAGTCACACGCTTTTGCTTTGCGCCGGCGCGGCGATTGTTTTTGATGATCGTTGTTTCGATCATTGTTTCTCAAATGCGAAACATGCGCAGTCGGCAAACGTTGCGGCGACGCGGGAACGACTGCAGCCTTTTCGGCTCGTACTTCTACTTCTTTTGTTACGCGTACGTCGCTTGTCACGTCCGGGTTGACCCGCGTATGTCGCGATTCGTTGGTTTGAATCAAACTGTTGGTGCCCCGTAACACGACAAGTTTCGTGCCAGGGTGAATGTTACCCGAAGTGATTCCCGCGTTGAGCCGTTTGACGTGCGCCAGCGGGGTGTCGAATGTTTTACTAATTTCCGTAAGCGTTTCGCCCGCCCGCACCACGTGCGTTTCCAAACGCAACGGCGTCGGTACACTCAACGTGTCCCCGGGGTAAATCACGGAATCCGGGTGCAAGTCGTTCATAGCTTGAATCAACTGAACTGGGGACTGGTAAATCTCCGCGATCAGGGAAAGGGAATCACCCGCCGCGACGACATGGCGGGCGTCGCACCATTTAGAAAAATCCAGATGGCCATCGGACGATGATGCAGACGCGCCGGGGGTCGTGGCGTTTGTATCACCATCGTGTATCGTCGCACTCGACATGGGTGGTGCAAACGGGGTCAAGAACACGTTGTTCTGAATCGCACCAGGCGAAACCTCGCCTACGCCCGCCATCGGCGCCCACACCACGTTGTCGCTCATCGTCGCGCGCACGACGCGCAAACGGCTTTGGTGTGCCGTTGGCGATAGTTACCACTGAACGAACCCGTGTACCCGCGCGGGTTCGGCGGCCCACCACGCCCCGACCGCCGCGCGCAAAAACCCACCACACGCCGCGCGTCGCCCCGACGCCGCGCCCGCGTCGCAGTCACACGCGCGCGACGTGGTGTGGCAGACCCGGGGGTGTCGGTAATCGGCGATCGACAGCGTTGGATTTGACGAAAAGCGCACAAGTTGACGATATCAAAATCCTTGCAGCCGTTTCGACAGTCGGGAGAGATGGTCATTTTATAACTCCTCGAGGTACGAGCGCTCCCCAAAACTCCCAGTACTTTCCTCCACCGCTTTCCGCAGCGCCTCTGTGGTGATGGCGGGGGCGGTGTCGGGGGGGATGACTTCGTGCCCTCGCGCCTCAACCGCCACGACCCCGACCAACTTCCCCTTGTCCAAAACGATGGCTTGTTCCGCCAAATTCACGGTTGGGCAGATGTGCTCCGGAATGACAAACACCAAATCGCCTCGGGTGGGGATATCTTGGAGGGTGGGGATATCGTTGTCGTCTTTCGTTGCATCCCCGGGGATGTTACCGGTACGTGGTGAACCAGTATCCCCATTCTTATCCCCAATCAAGTCCCCTGCGTGTGTCCCCGGGGAACACGGATCCGCCAAGGTCGTCCCCGTCCCCGTTTGGGTTCCCACAAACTCGACCCGCCGTTTCGCAAGCGCCACGTCCCACGGCCGTTTGCGTCGAGTATCGTCGACGTAAATGCTCCCCGCATCCGCCCCCGATGCCTCGCCGCCCGCTAGAACTCCAGACGCACTCGGGCGATGGTAAATTGAGTGGTCATTCTCCGCGGAATGCAAACCGTTTTGTTCGCGCGCGTGTCGAGAAAAATAAGAAGAAGATGAAAGATACGTCTGCTCGCCGATGACGAGCGGCAGGTGCTCTTCGCTGCACGCCAGCGCTCTCCACGTGGGGTGCCCGATCACGTAACAAGCCGGGTCCCCCGCTTCCGCGGCGAGTGCTTTGCTTCCGCAATCCAGGGTAGCGCGGTTTTTGGCAGGTAGGGACACCACGCGTGTCATTAGGACTGCGGCGGGTACCAACCCCAGGTTCGGGTTTTGACGCTCGCCTCTCCAGTCGTGAAACACGACGGTGCCCGGCGAAACGCGGTGCGTTTTAAGCCAACCGCCGTCGTTTGCTTCCTTGCTCCCGACCGAGACGCACGCCGCCGCCATTTCTAGTTTCGCCATCTCGGCAACGACGTCGAGCCGTAGCGCGTGCGTGAACCCAGGCGTGCCACTCGTGACGAGCTCAATCGGGGGAACTCCTTTTTGTTTCAGGTAACACAAAAGGGGCGCTAATTTATTTTCGTAAAGGGAACGGCACGAATCGTTTCTTTTCCTTCGCAAAACCTCCACTTCTTCCGTCGACGCCCCGGAGCGCGCTACGGGGTCGCTTATGTGCCCTTCGTAAAAGTGAATTCCACGGAACCCTTTGTACTTAGTATTATCTGCACTGCCCGGGTCGTGCGTATCTGCACTGCCTCCTGGGTCGTGGGACGTATCCCTATTATCAAGGACACAGTTCTGACAGGTTCGCCAGATGTTCTCCGCGCGACCATCGGAGTTTTCGTTTTCGGAAAACAACTGGCAGTCCCCGTCGAAAGATTTGTGGTACGCTCCGCGTACGTCCTCGCCCGCTTCCGCGCCCGTGCGGTGCATCCCCGGATTGACATCAACGAAGTACCCCACGTTGTCCTGTTCCCACCGGGTAAGTCGGTCGGTGAATCCGCCGTCGGAGGACTCGGTCAAACTCTCCGGAGTTTCGATCAAAACGCTCCACCTGATCCACGGGAACGCTTTCGCTAAAACGGACAAGCGCTGCCTCGCCGCGCCGACGAGCGGGTACGCCACTAACACGTCGAACCCAAAGTTCTCCTTGGCTAGCCGTTTCGCGAGTAACGCCTGCGGAGATTCTTGTATTTTTTCGTCTTCAAAAGTTTCCTTCAAAGGTTTGTTGCTTGGTGCTGTTTTTGCTTTCTTCCCTTGGTGTCGGTGCGCGCCCGCGCCGTCGCCCTTTTCTTTTTCTTTCGACAGATTGGTTTTCTCATCGGAAACGTCATTACCCCATTGTGTATCCGCCCACGCGTCCAGCGTCACCGCCAGCACAAACGCTTCCTTCGTAGTCGCTATTTTGAAGTTCCGGACCCCAAGATTCACCAGCTCGACCCACACCACGGCGAGCTTGGTGGTCTTTAAGTGCGGGCGCCATCGGGACAGGTCACCGTTTAGCAACCGTTTGACGCAAGCCACGTTTTTGCGCACTTTTTCAAGATCAACCACAAGCGCGGGGGTTATGACCCGGCTCGCGAGGCCGTTAGGTAACACCCACTCCTCAGGGCACGTGTCCGGGAACCACACGCCCCCGACCCTGGAGGCGTCGGGGAGGCCGCCCATAGGGCGAGGAAGGGTGTGGACCGGACGTTCGTGGTCCGAGTTAATAAATCAAAGGATTTCCGAGACACGAAAAGCGAAAAAGGTTTCGGCGACTTTTACAGCAAATCTAATCTGTCGCCTCTCCCCATTCGAGGTGTCGCCATGGGTCGTGATGGCGGCAAAGGCGGTCGCGGCCGAGGCCGCCGTTCGGATGACAAGTCCGGCGGCGGCGGCGGCGGCGGCAACGGCCGAGTTAAGATGGTGGACCGGGAAATCGAAGCCCTCGAGGCGGCCATCGAGGTACGACGCGATGCAAATCTTGCACCCGCCGCCGACTTGCACCGCCGCCATCTTTGTCCACGCCATGTTTCCCTCCCTTCCGCGCCGGTTCGATTCCCACCCGGAACGTCGGCACCTGGTGTGTACCTTTCGCGCCATGACACGCACACGTGTCTCCCAACTCACCTCCTACATTCACCCACCGTCAAACCCAGGCCACGAAACCCGAGCCCGGCGTCAACCCGTTGTCCATCGCGCCACGAAAGAACAGCGAGCGCGGCGACGGTTCATCCGTTTCCTTGATTGGCGTGCGCAAGTTCAAAGACATGCCTCTTTCGCAAGCGACGCAAAGAGGTTTAGCGGCGAAAAAGTTCAAGGAGCTCACGGCGATTCAGCGGGCCACGATTCCGCACGCGCTCGCGGGACGGGACGTTTTGGGGGCGGCGAAAACGGGCAGTGGCAAGACACTAGCGTTCATCATCCCTTTGTTGGAAATTTTGTTTAAACAGAAATGGGGACGCCAAGACGGGCTGGGCGGGTTGGTGATCGCCCCGACAAGGGAGCTGGCGATGCAGATATTCAAGCAGCTAATAGACGCGGGGAGCTACCACAGCCTATCCGCTGGTCTGTTGATCGGGGGTAAAAACGTGAAGGACGAGAAAGACACGGTGAACAAGATGAATCTGTTGGTCGCGACGCCCGGTCGGCTGTTGCAGCACATGGACGAGACGCCGCTTTTCGACTGCGTGACTTTGAAAGTTTTGGTGCTTGATGAAGCGGACCGTATTCTAGATTTAGGGTTCGCCGCGACCCTAAAAGCTATCCTGGCCAACCTGCCAAAACAAAGGCAAACCCTGTGTTTCAGCGCCACGCAGACCAAAAGCGTCAAGGATTTAGCCCGCTTAAGTTTAGTGAGCCCGGAGTACCTAGCGGTGCACGCCGAGTCCACCAGCGCGACGCCTCCTAAATTAACACAGCTCGTCGCTACGTGCCCGCTTGATAAAAAAATGGAAACCCTCTGGGCGTTTATTAAGTCGCACCTGACTTCGAAAACCCTGGTGTTTCTGTCGAGCTGCAAGCAAGTAAGGTTCGTGCACGAGATTTTCCGGCGCATGCGCCCCGGCGTGCCAATCGCGATGCTTCACGGCCGCATGAAACAAATGGCGCGCATGAAAACCTTCGAAACCTTCGCGCGGGCGAACCACATCTGTTTGTTCGCCACGGATGTCGCCGCAAGAGGGCTAGATTTCCCAGCAGTGGACTGGGTCGTCCAGGCGGATTGCCCGGAAGACGTGCCGTGTTACATCCACCGCGTGGGGAGGTACGTGTTGTATATTTCCCAAATCCTGACACTGTTTTACCGAAGCTGGTGACTGTTCAGACCGATTACCCTGACTGTTTTCCATACATCGTCCAATACATCGCGATATACGAGACTGACACTTTATTTTTCTCATCTCAGGACGGCGCGGTACACCGCTGAGGGAAAAGGGCTTCTTTTACTAACCCCGAGCGAGCTGAAATTCGCGGAGGAGCTTACCGCCGCTAAGGTCCCGCTGAAAACCATGAAACTGAACCAGGCGAAAAATACGGGAAACATCACCAGTTCGATTCAGGGGCTTCTTGGGAAAGACAGCGAGCTGAAGTACCTCGCGCAACGCGCGGTTGTTTCGTACCTGAGGTCGATTTACTTGCAAGTACGTGTTGGGCCTTTCCCAAATCCCGCCTCCCTGTTTGCCCATACTCGTACCAGAAGGGACGGTTATTACCCATCACGAGAGACTGACACTTTCTTTTATTTACCCGCAGCCGAACAAAAACGTCTTCGACGTGGACGCCCTTGATGTTGAGAAATTCGCCAATTCGTTCGGGCTGCCGAACCCGCCGAGGCTGCGGTTCCTGAAAAGCGGGAAAGGACGGGGGGGGGACAAAGGACGGGGCGAGGACATCGAGGACGCAAGTGACAGTGAGGATGACGAGGAGGACGATGACGAAGACGAGGAAGTCCTCGACAAAAAGGTCAAACAAAAAGAAAACAATGAAAAAGAAACCTCCTCCTCCTCCGACGGCTCCGACGACGAACGCAGAGACCGGGGCGTGGTGCGACGCGCTGGCGGCGGTCATTTCGGCATCCAAATCGACGGCGCGGACGAAGATGAGGACTTGATGACCGTGAAGCGAAGGAACCACGGAATGGAAGGCGGCGGCGGGAGCGGCGACGACGAGAACTCCGACGGCGAAAACGCGCACCTCTCCACCGCGGCGCGCCGGGTGTTGGAGGACGGCCCGGTTGATTTAACCTCCGCGGCTAGGGCGCGGGCCAGGAAAGGTAAACTAAGGATCAAGGAAGGTGGACAGGGGCAACACAGCAAAGCGGAACGCACCGTGTTTGACGACGAGGGCGGGGCTATGTTACCCCTGGAGGCGCTCGGTGACCGGGAAAGCGGGCCGGTACCGGAGGGCGGCGCCGCGCTCGCCGCCGCCGCGAAGAAGCACTACGACAAAGTCAAGCTGCAGCGTCTGGAAGCCGATGTGTTCGACAGAGCACGTGAAAAGCAGAGGCTGAGGGATATGCGGGATAAAAACAAGGCCAAGGAAAGGAAAGCGGCTGGGGATGACGACAGCGGCGACGACGGCGGCGGCGTGGTGGCCGTGCTGGGCGGCGGCTCGGACGACGACGACGCGTCAAACGAAGCGTACTCGGACTTGGACGACGACTCAGGCCCTGACGACGACTCAGAGCCTGCCTCTGCCTCTGACGACCACATCCAAAACAAGCGCCGCAAGGTTGACATCTCCGTCGCGGGTATGGCCACGAAACACACGACCATAGAGTCGCTCGAGGAACGGGCGATGCGGTTGCTCGGGTAGACAAGAAATTGAAACGAAGCGTTAATCCGCGACACGCGTTTACAAAAAAGTCGTCAGGATTTGTTTCGGTATTATCGCGCTTCGCGCTACCGCCCGCCGGAGCTCTGTCCGCGAAAATGTACAGGCGCGCTCGCGGTGGGCGCTCCGGCTAAGGGTCTCTTTCATTCGTGTTCCCGCTTGTTATGGTACAGTGGTTCCGGTACGGTTTGGTCTATGGAATTTTTCGCAATCATCGTTCTAAAAAGGTTTTAAAGGCGTTGATCCAAAATCAAACCAGCGCCAACCCGAGAAGCGACCCGGCGTCCAGCACCAAGTGCTTCGCTTCCCAGCTCGCCTTGGCGAGTCGGTGTTTATCCTGTTCCTTCTCCGCGTTCCGCTTGTACCCGTTTACCTTGGCTTCGGGCAGGTCCTTCCACTCCGCGCTGACCACTTGTGAGACCTGATACGATGAAAAAGAAAGTGTCAGTCTCTCGTATCGTGTTTGAGGGATTGGAAAGGGTAGACGGAGTGGGTAGTACTTTCCGACTGTACTCCATACAGAGCAGTAATCAGGGAGGCGAAACGTGTTAAATGGGAAACACGCACCTCCGTGAATGACAAATCGGGCGAGCTTTTTTTCAACCGCGCCCGGCAATCCTCGGCGAACAAAAGGTACGCCGTCCGCGGCCGTTTCGGCTTGCCGCCGTTGAGTTCCCTTCCTTTCTTGCCGTGCTTCCCTTTCGTGGCGTACACAGGCGGTACGTACGCCTCTTTCAGTTTTTTGTACTCATCCTTGCACAGCTCAGCTTCCAGTTTGCACTGATCCAGTTCCCGCGTATCGACGCCTTTCCACATCTCGGCGAGCCTCGTGGTGACCTGCTGCATCTCTTCGCGCGTGAACTTGCTGGTCGGGTCCGGGTGCACGTCCTTCATAATAGCGCCCCTGTACCTGTCGCAGAAAATAAGGTACGCCGTTCGCGCCCTCTTTGGTTTCTCCCCTCGGCCCTCCACAAGCACAAGCGCGTGTTTCTTCTTACCTTTGTGCCGCTTCAGCGCGCCAGGCGGCATCTGCGCTTTCGCCACGTCGTACTCGCGCTTCAGCAAATCCGCGCGCTGCTTGCACTCCGCCAGTTCTTCGTCGCTAATTTTTTGCCACAGACTCGCCAGCTTAGTCGTGACGCCCTGCATCTCCTCCCGCGTGAACTTAGCGCCCTCCCCGGGCCGGACCAAACTCATCTCAGCCGAGCGGTGCTTGTCGCAAAACACGAGGTACGCCGTGCGCGCGCGCTTCGGGGGTTTCGGGAAGGCCAGGGCCAGGGAAGCGTCTCTCTGTTTAGGGTTTGGGGTTAGGGTTTGGGGTACGGGAGATGCGGACGGTCAGTCGTCACTCGTATTGGGCACACTCGCCGGGGGCGGATACCGTGAGCCACGCTCGCGGAGGCACTTGATCGATGATGAGAAATCGAAATCTGTCGCTCGGATTATGAAAAATAACCAAACCGTGTCCTCAACGGGGCGTTCCAGGGTCTGTAATTGGTGGGTCCAACGGGCGGATTGAATTCGCGTTCGGGTCTCGACGGGGGGGCTGGCGTGGGGGCGGGTTCGGTTCGCGTCTCGCCCGGAGCCCCTCGCCCGCGCGACACCGACCGGACGCGTGCTTCCGTGAACCGCACGCACCTTGCCACCCATTGCGAGACTGCGGCAGGGACTGTGGCCTGCTGAGCGAACTTTGTGGTACGCTGCAAACGAGATTGGCGGGAGAGAAAACGTCCGAGAGATGGTGGGAGAACACGTGGTGAGTTTACTTGTTCGGTTTCTTCTGGAAATGTGGGTCCGGAGGTGCTTCGCGGGCGCGGTCCGGCCCTAGTGATGACACTTGCGGTGAAAACGCGACCGCGACAGGTCCAAAGAGAGCCGAACCCGACCGCATTTCGCGCGGCTTTTGCAACGCGCGAAACAAAAAGAACAAGGCGCGTCTCTCGGACTCAATGCGCTTCCGCATTTCGCGCCGTGCAGAGTAGGCGAGTCGCGTCTCGGGATACAGTCGCGAGTGGAAACCGAAGAAGACACAAGAAAGAAGACAAGTCTCACCTCGAGGAGCACGTCGGCGGGTCGGCGACGTTACGAGTGAGGCGCAGGGCGCAGGCGCGTGAAGCGTTTTGAGAATGAGTTCAAAGGCTAGCCAAAATTAAACCGAGAGTTTAGGGTTCGCAGGATAACAAATCCTTGGCTCGTCCTGGAGTTGTTGAACCAACGATCGCGTCGATGCAGAGACTCACCTCGCCACGCTGCGCAGACTTCGTGTTTTGGCGCGCGTTTCGAGTCGACGTCGAGAAAGACCTTTCCAAGGCGGAACGCGGAAGGCGCAGAAAAGAAAAATAAAGCTCTCCATCTTTGCTCCATCTTTCGGTGGGTCATCACATCACTCCGCGCACGCCAGTTACCGGATTCCCGTAGTTCTGCACCATGGGTCTGGCGAAAACGTACCTTTTGGCGTACAACGCGGCTTTGATCGCGGGATGGGCGTACGTGTTGGTGCTCGCATCCGTGGCGTTCGTGAAGCACGGCCCCGATTCCGTGTACGACGCGGTGGAGGTTCCCCTGCTCGCCGCGCAAACCGCGGCGTGCCTTGAAGTGGTGCACGCGATTTTTGGCATCGCGCGCTCGCCGGTGTTGGTCACCGCGATGCAGGTCTCGTCACGACTGATGGTGGTGTGGGGTGTTCTGTGGGTTTCGCCCCCGTCAAGAACCGCGACGCTTGTTTTTGGCAACGTGTTCGGAACAGAAATCGGACTCGGCGTCCCATCCTTGCTCGTGTGCTGGGGCATCACCGAGTGCGTGCGGTATTCCTTTTACTTCTGCAAGCTACGGGGCAAGGTTCCACCCTTCATCGTCTGGGCCAGGTACTCCTTTTTCATTCTGCTGTACCCGCTAGGCGTGTCCTCCGAGCTGTGGTGCGCGTATAGCGGGTTTTCGCATTTAGTAAACTCGGGGCGCTGGTCGTTGCCGATGCCAAACAAGTACAACGTCGCCCTGCACTTCCCGTCAATTCAAATCATGTTCTTCCTCGGGTACGTCCCGGGGTTCCCCATGCTGTTTCAGTACATGCTAGCGCAACGGAAAACGGTGCTTGGAGGGAAGAAGACGAAAAAGGCGTGAAGCGTTTGTGATCTTTTGTCGGGAGGCGAAATAGTGAGAGGCGAAGGGACTGATTGGGGAGGATTCGTCGCGGCGTCTAATATTTTAATCGCGATGGCTATACTATTATTACTCCGCCTCGCTTGCCGCCCTCTGCCGTGCTTCCCGTTGTCGCAGCTGCGCGACGGGTCCTAGCAAAACTTCTTTTTTTGAAACGCGGTACGAAACAGCCGTCCGATTGTCGTCGCTCAGTTTCTCGTCATCGCTGTTTAGCATTTGCCGATCCTCCTTGAGCGTCGTTGGAAACGCGCGCAGCATGTGCAAACACCGGTGCTCCACCACCGGGCGCCAATCGTTGATTCCAAGTTGTTGACACGCATCCAGAATGGACTGGTCGATACCGGATCGCGTCAAGCGGTACAGGTTGCGTTTACTTTGAGTACTTCTCACGTTTTCATCGGTCGTACCGGAGACATCATCGTAGACATCATCAGAGATATCCATTTCCCCTAAAGCTTCATCAAGTGAGTCTTTTCCCAACACCCCGAGCGCCTCCCCGACTCGTTTGATATCCGCCACGTTTTCGAACAAAAAAACCGCGTCGTTTGGGTTTTGGTCAGGCACGAACCCGAAGTACAGGAAAAACGGGTCGTTGGGCCAGTCGCCGTATGAAATGCAAACCTCGTCACCGGCTTCGACGCCGGCGTCGCTCGCTCTTAGTTGGAAGAACTGCTCTGAAGTTGTGGCGTCACTTTCATTTGTAACTTCCGCGATTTCCCGCGTCGCGACCGAGCCCTGGCACGTCTCTGGCGACGACACGATTCGCACGTACGCGGTTGGGTTTTCCAACGCGTGGTTGCACATATCAACCCCAGGCACGGCGAGGTGCTCACCATAATCGCCGTACACGAAGCACCGGCTGTGCAGCACTCCGGTGGCCCAACGCAAGTCCTCGGGCGTTGCGTTTATGTTTTTGAGTCGTTTTTGTAAAATAGTCACGGCGCGCTCGTGCGCCGTTTTCACCGAAAGCGCTTCGCCAATCGCGGCTTCGTCTTGACACTTCCGTAAATCGAAATCCGTGAACGTGAGGGGAGGCGTCGGGACGAACTTCGGCAGGCTTTGTATCCACGGCAATAACACCGAGGGCTTGTCGACCCCGGCCCTCGCTTCCAGTAACCGCATCGCCATGGACGCCGACCACGAGAGATCGTTCTCGTCGTCATTTTTTTGCAGATCGTTCGCATCGTTTGTTTGCGCATCGATGGACGACTCGTGTGAACCCTTCCGTGACCATCCCCCTTTGCCGTTCCTTTCGTGTTCTCGGAACACCAAGGAAAAAGGGACGCTGAATATCACCTCATCCGGTGTGAGTTGCCGCAGCGCGACGAGGCAGCGGCCGTGCGGCCCGTTGGCGAGGCCGACCCTCGATTCCAAACCCGCGTCTTTGGTGACCGTGGCGAGCCATGGGAGAAGCGACGGCGCGGTGTCGCTAGTTGATGCTCTTGGCACCACCGCCCTCCTGGGTGACACGGACCGCGACCGGCACGCAGTGCCGGCACAAGCCACGGATGTCCCATCGGACGACATCGACGCGCGCATGGTCAAATGGCGAGTAAAGGAGTCCTTCTCGATGTCGTCGCTTCCGGAACTCTCGTCGCTGTCCTGGGACGCCTCGATTGAAACTTTTGGGGCGGGCTTCTCATCATCACTCCGCGCCTCGCGGTGGCACATGCGTCTGGGCCGTTTTCTTCCCGCCGTCGCCCGCGTCAGCGCCCCCGTCTCTGCGGCCGCGAGACTCTCCGCACGACCCAGTAGCTCCGTGGCTCGAGCGCTTTGTGTGCCGAGCCGATTGGCCTCCGCTTCGTCGATCCGGAGTTGCCGTACGATGGGCAGTTCTGTGGACGCGTCCGAACTCGCAACGGCGGCCTCGGTTCCGTACCACTTCAGCAGCGCGTTCGACAGCGGCAACGGCGATTTGGTGTCTTGCACGCTTGCTGAATGCGTGGTGAAAATGCGCGCGGAGCCGTTCACGGAGGCGGACGGGCGCGCGCATGTTCAGTGGTTCCATTTCCGCATCACAAACGCGTTTGGGATGCCGCTGAAAGTCACAATCGCAAACGCGGGCCGCGCGTCCTACCCCGACGGGTGGCACCACTACAAGTGTTTCATCAGCGTTGATCGCAAACACTGGGTACGGGTGCAATCGACGTCGTACGACGAGGTAACCGGGCAGTTGTGTGTGGATTTCGGACAAGAAAAAGGAGGCGTTCCCGGCCAATGCGTGCACTTCGCGTACTTCGTTCCGTACAGCAACGAACAACACTTGGATTTGGTAAGCCGGTGCGTGTCCGGCGCGACCGCGTGTCCGGACGTGCGTTTATTGACCTTGGGCGAAACGAACGACGGCCGTCCGTTGGACTGCTTGCGCTTCGGTGGTGGTGCGTGCGGTGGTGACGCATTCCTTCCGGAAACGCCGTTCGCGGGTACGTCGCAGGCGGCGCGGACGGCGGTGACGAAGTTGAATGAACATAAATCGGAATGGGAACGTACCGGCGGCGCTAAGCGAGTAATTTGGGTCATCGCGCGACAGCACCCGGGGGAGAGCATGGCGAGCTGGTGGATGGAGGGCTTTTGCGCGCGCTTGTTGGACTCGGAAGACCCGGTGACGAAAAAACTGCTCAACCGGTGCGTGCTATACGTCGTGCCCCACATGAACCCCGACGGCGCCAGTCGCGGTCACCTGCGCACAAACGCCAAGGGCGCCAACTTGAACCGGGAGTGGGCCGACCCGAAACTGAGCTACGCACCCGAGGTGTTCCACGTCAGAAAAAAGATGGACGAAACCGGGGTGGATCTGATGCTTGACGTACACGGCGACGAAGCCGAGCCATATTGCTTTATCGTTGGGGGCGAGGGCACGCCCGGGTGGGACGACGAACGCGCGGCGACGCAAACTCGGTTCAAGGAAAAATACGCAAACGCCAACCCCGATTTCCAAACCGTGTTTCCCTTGGAGTACGGCGGCGCGCCGAGTGGGAACGTGGTCACCGCGAAGACGCAAATCGCGGTCCGATACAACGCGGTGGGCATGACCCTGGAGATGCCGTTCACGGATAACATCCAGGTAAGTATTTCCCGTGTACCACGTTCCGCGTCCCTGATCTGATTGCCCGTACCAGACTGACACTTTCTTTTGTGTCGTATCAGCTCGCGCAGAAAAACGGGTGGACCGCGCGCAGGAGCGCGAAACTCGGGGCTGCCGCGCTGGACGCTATTCTCGACGTCGCGCATAGATTAAGGGAGTGATATAGACAGGAGGGAGTGACAGAGAGCGAGTGATGGACGGTATACTCGTAGGTACTCGTACTAGGTACTCGTACTAGGTACTCGTAGGTGGTCAAGAGATGTCGGTTTCACGTCGTAGTCGATCATGTTAAATAGTCTAGTATGGTACTCCTCCCCAGTAACTCCTCGTTCTTCCCTCAAGTAACCTCGATTTCATTGCTGCGAGAACAGAGGCATGTGTTCCCCCCCCATGGTGGCGGGTTTCTTGTCCCCCTCGCCCATGCTGAGGAACCAGTTCAAAAAGAAGTGCCCGCCGAACAGCAGGCCGAAGAAGCCGTTCATGTACAAGATGGTGGTCCACCGGAAAAAGTTGAGCTGGTCGTACGCCCAGTCCTTGAAAAACACCTCGTGCTGCACGTAGTTCATCACGGTGAACAGGCCGAACACGAACAGGGGTGTTGAGAGGTAGCACTTGGGAAACGTGAGCTGCCCGAGGGTGCTCTCCATCAGCAACAAAAGCAGGTTCCCCATGAACCCGGCGAGGAATGACCACTCGAAGTAACACAACCGCGAGGTGGGATCGAGCAACGTGCTTAGCTTTCCCCGGAAATGCTCGCTGACGCACTGGGGGGCAAACAACAGTTCGCACCACACCAGCACGTCGCACACCAACGCGGTGGTGAACGCAGCGGAGTACAGGGTTAACAGCCAGTGCCCTAAAGTGTTCACGTCGCCGTTGTGCCCGAGGAACTTATCATAACCCCGCGCGGTACCGCCGCCGCAGACGCCTTTGATTGACACTAAACTTCCCACCAGGAAGAACACGGTTAGTAGGTAGAAACTCCAGTCGTGGAAGTTCATGAAGTTCCCGACGGTGCCTCCGGCTGCGATGTTGGGTTTTATTATTTGCGTCACCGTGAACCACGCGCTCGCGGCGAAGGCGCTTAGGCGGAACACCAAAAGCACAACGCCGGACTCGTTCCAGCTGTTTTTCCACAGCTGCTTCGCGGTGCACCCGCCCGCGAAGGAGAGGGAGGCGTATGACCGGTGGAACTGCAGGTTGTCCCCCGCGAACCCGATCCAGGTTAACATGCTCACCAAGCACACGGTGGCGAACAGGTACTTAAGGGGATGATCTTCCCACTTCACGAATGCCTGGAAATCGGAACTCAACGAAAACGCCCCCCCGTTCCCGCCGCCTTTGTTCATAAACCACAACGCGTGCTCGTCCCCGTCCACGGTGGTGCTCCACGCCTTGGAAGGAGAGGCCATGGTGGGGGTGGGGGGTCAGCGCTTGATACGCGCGACGTTCGGTGCCTGACGATCAGAGCGTGGTTTTTACAAACAAAACCGAACCGCGACCGCAAAGCCGCGTGGAGACCGGACCGATCGAGCGCCGAGACGGGGTGCGCGCGTTCGCGTTAGTCGCGGGCTCGCGTCTATCCGATTCAAGCGCGCGCTTGAGAAGCTCGAGTCTGGGTGTCGGCGGGCGACGCCGCGCGCGACGAGAAACTGCGGGGACGTGTGGGGCATTCGACTTCGATGTAACCCCCTTTTGCTGCGACCGCGCTTGGCGCCGATTTTTCTCGATTTTTTTGGCTTTTGGCACGTAGTCAGCGAACGTGCCTGTAATTACATCCTCAAACCTAAGGACCCTCTGTCTAGCCAGGAGCACATCATCACACCCACCCCTCACCTCCTATTCCCGAGCCCGTTTCGTTTTCTTCTCCAAACGTTCGCACACAATCTCCGCCACCGTGGCCTCCACGGTTCCCCCGTCGCGCATGCGAAGCCCGTGCAGCGCACCCAACAGCTGCGCGCGTCGCGTCTGGACAACCTCTTTGTCTCTTTGTGTCAACACGTCCAAGTCGCCGTTCCGGACGCACTGCCTGCACTGCGCTTTCGTCAAGAACGGGTTCTTGATGTGTTCCAAGCGTTTGGGGGGGGCGCACGCCCCGACCTCGGCGGCGACTATTTCTCGCGAGCGCAACATGAAGTGCGCTAGTCGGTGCGGGTCCGTGACCAGTCGTCTTCCCTCCCCCAAGTCCACCCAGTCCCGTAACCGTACAAACTCGTTGTGGTGCTGGTTCATCAAGCGGTCCGCGACCCGGCACTTCACGTCGCCGGGGTACGCGGGGCCGCGGCATTGCAGGGTAGGGGACGACGAGACCAGCATGAAGTCAACTTCCATGCATTTCCGGTCGTACTTGGGTGGGCCTTTCTTCTCCCCCTCGGAGGAGGACCACTCATCCAGGAACTGCGCGACGAAGAAATCCGCCATCGGGTGGTGGGGGGGGGGACGCGGAGACCAGAAGATGCCCGGGAGGTTTGGGTGGTGCGGCGCAGACTGGGAGGCACGACCCACGACGACGACGCGTGAAAAAACTGACATCGTGGATTTGCTGACTCGGCGTCGGGTATCTCGACGCCTCTCCAGGTTTACGGGACGCGACAACGCGGTCTGTCCCCACCCGTCCCTCACTCACACGCGCCCTGACGCGTGACATCACCACAACCCGATTTCAATATCGATGATGACCGTCACTCTCGCCGTGTCCCCGCTCGCGGTCGCGCCTCGCGTCGCGCGCCGTCCCGCGAACGCGCGTGTCGCGCAAGGACGTCGCTGCGGATCGGCACCTACCCACCGCGTCTCCGCGACCGCGGGCGATGACGGCACGACAGACCGAGTGTGTTCCGAAAAGGCCGTGTCCCGCCGCGAAGCCGTGGGTCTTCCCGCGACCGCCGCGCTGGCGGCTGTTTTGGTGAGCGCCTACCCCACCCCCCCAGCACACGCCCGGGGCCTTCCCGAGCTCGCCTGCGATGCGCCACTGATCACGTCCCCGTCGGGGTTGCAGTTCTGCGACGCCGTGGTCGGATCGGGCAAGGAACCCACCGCGAAAACAACGATCAAGGCGCACTACACCGGTCGGCTCACCGATACGAACCGGGTTTTCGATAGCTCGTACTCACGTGGCTCGCCGTTGCAGTTCAAGGTTGGTTCTGGGCAGGTCATTAAAGGGTGGGACGACGGGATTTTGGGCACGGATGGGATTCCGCCGATGCGCGTCGGAGGGAAACGGATCCTAATCATCCCACCGAACCTGGGGTACGGCGCCTCTGGCGCGGGCGGTGGGTTGATTCCAGGAGGCGCCACGCTTAAGTTCGACGTGGAACTCGTGGAAGCGCCATAGGGAGAGATTTGTAATTAAACGTACGGGACGACGAAGGCGCGGTGCGAACTTTCTTGGAACTTTCCAATTTTCGTCAAGTCGGCTAAAAAAAAAAGCTAATTAGACCCATTGCCGTATCATTTTTGGTACCGAAGCACATCTTGCACCTTCACGACACTTTCGGTCCTCTTTTTCCCGACACCAGCTTCCGTATGGGCAAACAGTTTGAAAAGAGCTCGAAAAACGAAACGGAGAAACGCATTTGCGCGGAGCGCAAGCGCGTCGCGCCGCCACCAGTCATCTGCCGCAGATATCCTTCCGTGGGGTGATGGGTGGAAGTGTTTTGGTCCAACTCCTAGGAGGTGCGCTCCAGCGAAGAAATATAGAGGCACCTGGCCGGGGCATAAACAGCGGCACCCTTCGGCGATCCCTTGGATTTACAGAAAGCAATGAATGTATACGCACTCTTAACATTGCTCGATTTCGCCAGTGGTAACGAAAAGAAGACCCTTGCGCTACTTCGCGCGCGCCTGACGCACGAATGTTGACGGTAGCGTGGCTCGCCATTTTGTTTCTACCGCTTTCAAATAGAGTTTGCTCTCGATGTTCACGTGGCATCGGTAGCTCACGTCGACGTCTTAGACCTCTACGCGGCACCAGAACGCGCCTGGGTCGCCTGTTTTGTTCTTATTATACACTGAATTTGGCAATCTCAAAATAGAGAAATGTTAAGGGTGCGTATACAGTCATTGCTTTCTGCAAATCCACTATGCGGCCAAGGGTGCCCGCAGTTTATGCCCCGGCAGGCGCCTCTATATTCCTTCGTTGGAGCGCACCTCCTAGGAGTTGGACCAAGACATCCTCACGCATCGTCCCATGTAAGGATATATGCGGCAGATGACTGGTGGCTGCGCGACGCCCGCGCGCACCGCGCGTTGGCGTCCCCCCGCTTCGATTTTCGAGCTCTTTTTAGATTGTTTGCCCATAGGGTTCCCGGTTTCGGAAAAAGTTGGCTCCAAAATGGCGTGAAGGTGCAGAACTCTAGCGCGTGGCGCGCGGATTAGAGTCGACCGTTTTCTTGGATTATTAACTCATTGATCAGATTTTGTGATATATGGCAATGGGTCTTTTGTAAGCCTTCTAACAGGCTTTACTGTACTATTTGGCGTTGAACAAGCGCGCGGCCATCGTGGCGCCGTCATTCGGACGCGCGCACACCCCGCGTCGTCGTTCCACCCTTTTCGTCGGTCACGTCCGTATCCCGCACGAACACCTCCAAGGCGCTGCCTAAGGTACGACGACGCCCCGTGTGTCTCAACGCGCGTCTCCCCGCGTCGAGTTCTGTCACTTTTTTGTAGAACGAATCTACTTCCGACAACGCTCACACACGTCCCACCCTCCCCCCCATCCCCACACAAGCGTTCTTCGAGACAAGCACCATGCCTCGCCTCATCATGAAGGCGGCGATTCTCGCCGCTGGCGTTTCCAGCGCGTCTGCCTGGGCGTCCATGGTGGCGTCCGAGGGAACCATGGAAGGCGCGGCGCCCGGGTTGGCGCCTGGTTTGGCCCCAGCCATGGCCCCCGGTGCTGGCCCCGGCGCGGCGCCCGCCATGGCGCCCGGCATCGCGCCCGCCCCCGGCCCGCCCGTCGACCCGTTCGCGGAGCCCGAATTCATTCCTGTAGAATATGCAAGTGATACGCTCCACGGCCTCACCACGTTCAACCCCAAGCAGGCCATCGTGGATGGCAACTGCATGGACTACACCTGGGACGCGAACAACGTCATGTCGTACGGCCCGGTGCCGTGCGGCCGGCCGAAGGTGTTGGAACCGGAACCGCAGCTACAGGTCGAACAAGTCCCGGAATACTACCATCTGAGTCTGGAAGAGTTACTCGAACCAATCCTGGAGCCGCACGTCGCGCAGGTTGTGAACATCTTCGCCGATGCCATCATGGCGGACGCCCCCGTGTGGATGGCCACCATTGATTTCCCCGCGGATTCGGAAGAAGAAGCGTGCCCCGCGGCGCTTGAGATGATCGGCGCGACGGAAACCGAAGGGGTCGCGTGCCAAGTCATCGACGTCAGGCGGCGCACGCTATTTTCCAACACCTACGTCCTCGAGCTGTACGCCGATCCCACCAAAACGGACAAGGACACCATGCACAAGTTTGAGCTCGCTTTCAAGGGCATGGACATCAACTACCAAATCTCTGAGGAGGACGCGGCGACGAAACTTGAGCAGCTGCCAGGTTTGAACGCTGATGCGATTGCGGCGTTCGAGGAGCAAGTTCGCAACGGCGAGCCCATGCCGATGACCACCCCCCCCAACGTGGTCGGCGCGCCGCTCACCGGGTGCTACGAAATCGACTCCTCGCCCCCCGACGGGTACATACACCAGGAATCCAACCTGGAGTTCACCGTGGACCGGGGCGAGCACGAAGGCGTGAAGTTCGAAGTCGAGTCCGAGCGTTTCACCTCCCTGACCTGCAGCGCGTCCCCCACGCACCACTTCCAAGGCAGCGAGTACTGCAAAGGCACGGACAACTGCGACGAAACCTGCCGCATGATCATGCCCCCCAAGTGCAACACCACGGAGGCTTCCTTCGGGGTGTGCGCGCCCACCGTCGCCGCGATCTGCGATAACATGGACAACTCCAGATCCACGTGCACCCTCGCGTCCCAAAAAGTCCTAGGCGCCACGGTTTCGTACAACCACCTCGACGTCCAGAACTCCCCGTGCGTCTCCTCGATTCACAAAGTCACCGCGGAGACGCACGAGGCGTACAGGGTGGCGTACGACGAGTGGGTGTTTTCGTACAACAACGCGTCGCACGCGTGCAAAATCGGCACCGCGATCCGGGACTACAACGGCATGGCCTTCGTGCAGCACCACCAGAACATGGACAACATCCGCAAGGTTTCCGAGATGGTGTGCGACGACGCGGGTTTCTTCGACGAAGAAACCCCCGCGGCGAAGCGATCGCTTCTGGCGAGTGACAAGAACTCGGAAACCTGCAGTAACATCAAGCAGCTCATCGACGAAATCAAAGCCGATACGGATTTGCAGTCCCAGCAGATCCAGTGCTTCGCGTCCGAGTGCATGCTTTCCAAGTCCTTGGAGGCGTACAAGTTCCAAGCGCTTGACACGAAGTTCTTCGAGTACAACGCTACGCTGCAATCGTACAAAGCGTCGGTGGAGACGTTCAACAACGCGGTGGCGGATAAGTTTTTAAAGAAAGCCGCGGCGGAGGAGGCGTTCGAAGGTACGTATAAATTCCCTATGGCTGGCAGTCACCTCCGAGCTAGCGTCTTTTCTATTACCACTTATTGGGCCTTTCCCAAATCCAGGCACACTGTTTGCCCATACAAGACTGACTCTTTCTATTTTTACTCAAAGCGTTCCACCCCCTGAAATCGGACGCCACCGCGAAGTTCCACAAGGACCTGGAGGTGTACATGTCCTTCGCGTCCGGCGCGGCGGAGGGCGCGTGCGGTTTAACCGAGTGCGAGATGACCGCCGTGTGCCAGTTCGAGATGCAGTACAAGTTCGACGACTACGTCACGAAAACGGAAAAAGGGTGCCTGCGCAACGATAAACCGGTCACGGAGCTTTGCTACCCCGAAAACGAATCAACGCCCACCCCGGTTCCCGAAGCGTCGCAGATCTCGCTCGCCGCGGGCGTCAAGACGCGATAAAAAAGGGCGTCGTGTTGAAAAAACGGTCATCGGTGGAACCGTTTCAGAATTGCTGTATGAGGATGTAGTCTTACAGAAAAGCTTGTAAATATCAAAGACTGTCTTCGCACTCACGTTCTCTCACCGATCGATCTCTCGCTCTCATCCGATAGCCTCGTCCGTTTTTGGCCACGTCGACCTCTCGTCATCGAATCATTCCCTCCCTCGCGCGCCGCTTCCCCGGACGCCCCCCACACCGAACATGGCGCCTATTTTCTGAACCATGAAAACCGCGTTCGACGGAGCGCGGTACGCCGTCGGCGCCACGGACACGTTAAAGGGCACCGGCGTGTGGAGCTTCATCAAGGCTGACCGCGGGGCTGACAAAACGCCGGTGTCAAAGTCCAAGGCGGCGAAGAAGCCAACGAAGGTGAGCCTTGGTAAGAAAAAGTGAGCGCGCCTGACCGATCGCTCGTGCTTCGCGCTTCGAGAACGCGCGTGTCGCCGAGACAGAGAGAATTGACAACAGTGACGGAGCTCGCCTCATTCGCGGCCCAGCAGCCAACGAAGGCGAGTTCCCGATTGCGTCCCGAGTTCATTTACAAATGAACTCGGCCTCTCGAGTCCCGGACGACGCCGCGCGCGGCGCGCGACGCCGCAATAGAAGCACACTACGGAGAAGCGTAACACCTTACGTCTCGTCTCGTGTGTGTATTGTGAATTACTAAATCGCGTGCGTATTGTTAGTTCGTGTGTTGTGAATACTAAATCGGGTGCGTATTGTCACATCGGTGTCGCGTCTAGCTATTATAGTGCGTTCGTTGCAGCCCGATGGCTTCTAAGTTGTGCTACCGTGTCAATTGAGAAGTACCGTGTCAATTCACGAGTACCATGTCAACTCACGAGTACCGACGTACCGACGTACGAATACGTCATGCTCTACCGCGTCTTGACCCGCGGCGGCGGCGCGAATCGCGGCGCTCGCGTGTCTCGCGACCCCGGCGATCCCCAGTTGGCAACCCCCGCCGCTTTTGTTCCGGATTGATTGATTTGCGACGCCGGCCGTCGCGCCGCGGCGGGCGGCGGCTTCGACGGCGGCAAAGAACCGTTTCCGGTTTGCCCGTACGCCGCTCGAAGGCCGAGGTTGCCGCCGAGGCCGGTGCCAATCGACGAATCCCGCCCTCCCGCCCCCCCCGCCCCCACGGCGCGCAGCGCCGCCCCGATGTTTCCCATCGTGTCGCTGTCCGACGAATCCGACGAATCCGACGCGTACCCGCGCCTCTCGTCGTTCTCGCCGCGAAACGAGCGTTCATCAACTTGTCTTTTTTTCTGCGGCGTCGCCCCCGGGGTCTTCGATTCGAAGAAAAAGTCCTTGTACTTGGGCAACTCGCGCATCTCGTACGTGTGCGCGCCCACGAGTTTGTCCGTCATGAACGCGTGTTCGAACGCGGGCACGCCTTCGAAGGTGAGGTCTTTTCGCAAACAAGGTAGGGTTGTGAAACAAGGCGCGCACGCCTTGAACGTGTTCCAGAACGTGGTCAACACTTTGTAAGCGACACTCCCGGCCACGAAAAACAACGCGCACAGGAAAAACGGAAACCCGTTCGCCTGCAAAATGCGGCGGTTGATTTCATCCGGAATCGGGGCGTACCCTATTCCCCGCGACGCGGCTTCCCTCGACGAAGCGTTCCGCGCGATTGCTAGAATATCGCCGAGCGACGCGCCGGTAGCGAGCGCGTTCGCGAACGCGTTTCTGGTGGATTCGCGAAGCGCGGAGACGTACGCGTCGTCGCCGAGCAGCGCGCTGTTCGTGTCTGGGCCTGGGTGTAAAAAATAAAGGGTCAGTCTTGTCAAACCGCGTGTGTATCCGGGATTGGATTTAGCACCGCGGTGCGCCTTCGTGACATTCGCCGCGGTAATGATAACCGGTACGTACGCGTAAACAGTCGCCCGTAATCGGGCCTCCACAGGGTGCGGGATTTGAAGTGGTAGGGAAACGCCCTTACCAGTCGCGTACCCCACCCTGGGCGTTACGAAGTGCGTGTGCATCCACATCCCGACGAGTAAATGTACGAGCCCGGCGTACGGCACCACTTGCAGCGCGAAATACGCCAACGACGTGCCGTACCGAGGCGGTCTTCTGCACACTCTTAACAAGTGTCTCTTGTCGCAGTACGCGATTGTTACGCAAAAGAAACACGCGAAGGCGTAGAGCAAGGGCATGCCTGACCCGTACATCATGGTCACCATGACACACATCAGGACTTCGCCGTACCGCGTGGCGATGTCGAATTCGGGGCCTAAATAAGCTTCGTCTAGTGAGTGTTGCGTCCAAGCGGTTGCGCGTCCGACGAACCGGTTGACGCTACCGAACCACTCCGTGAATAAGTTACCCCCGACCGGCCCGATCGTGTTAACCAGCATGGTGACCATCAACGGCCCGCCAATAGCTTGGTACCAGGCCTGGTCGAAGTCCCGGTATGTACCACTGAACACGGTACCGTCTAAAATAGGTACGCCTTTTACTAGTTCAGGTAACGCGGCGTTGATGACCAACGACGAAACCGCGGTGTTAAAAAACTGCGCCACGAAGACTTTTGAGAGATAAAAAGAAAGTGTCAGTCTCGTATGGTACGGTATGGGCAATCAGGGAGGCGGAATGTGGTGATTGGGAAATACGTACCTTTCTCGGCGACGTTTTTTTGCAACTCGATGAACGACACCGGGCACTCGAAAAACGAGATGGACTTGATCACCACTTTCAGGCCGCTGTTCACCACGGTCACCGCGAGCACCGCAACTAACAGTAACACGTTCTGAAACTCACCGGGTTCTTGTAAAAACACGTCGCACTGCTCCCGAATCTCCGCGATTTCCAAATCGGAATACGAATCGATGGCCAAATCGCCCATCACGTGCGTCTCGCCGTGTTCGTCCCACCGCTTGTACTTCAGACCGGCGCAGTAACACGCGTGGCACGTCTGCGTCGCAAGCACCGCTGGCCGCCTGGATTCAGTACACAAAGTTTCATCCTCCCCGCACATTTCAATTTCTCCCATCAGCGTCTTTCCTTTGATTCGCCGTTCCGACGCGCTCATCGGGTCCACCACAGAAAACACGGTAAGAGGCGTTCCCCACGGCATCACCGTCAGCACCCCAGCCTCGGAATACGCGCTTTCGCATAAACTCAGTTGCGTTTCGCACACAGCACGGAACGCGGTGGTGCCGTTGAAGTCTTGTGTTAAAACAACGGCGAGCGGATCGACGGAACGTAACGCCTTGGACTCGGCCGTGCCGTAAACGCCGCCCCCTGGCCCCCCGATCGCCAGCGCTAACTTCCGGGGGTCCATCGCCGTGCTTAGCGACAGCTTGGCTTTCACCACGGAAATCGCGGTGATCGCGGCGAAGGAAACCACGAGTAGCAAACAAGTCACCAACACGATGACAAGTCGCCGGAAAAAACGCGACCTCGGGGAAACGTCCAGGTTCTCGAACTTGTACGATACAAAAGAAAGTGTCAGCTGGTACGAGTATGGGCAATCAGGGAGGCGGAATGTGGTGATTGGGAAAGGCCCTTACCATCACGTCCGTCGGGGCGGGGGCCTGTTGCACCGTGTACGCGTGCGTCCCCCTGAACTTCTCTTCTTCAGGCATTAAATACTGCCCCAGCCATGTCCGTGGCGAGGCTTGTAAACAGTCCAACAGACTCTCCTCGTCGCTAAACGTGACAAACGCGAGTTTGGTTTTGAAGTTTCGTTTTGACTTTAGTTTTTCGATCTCGTCGTCCATGATTTCGATCTTCCGAGTGATCTTTTCCATCGCCCTCGCAGTGTGTTTCGTGCCTCTTTTGACGTGCTTGGCGTGCAGCTCGTCCTTTCGCATCGCCAGCACGCTTCGGTTTTTAAAAAGAGCCAGCAGCACTCCGTCGTTCCGCGCCAACACCGCGTCCACCACCTTTCCAAACTTTAACTCGAAAAAACAACGCACCTCTTCCTTATCGGTCGCGTCTTCGGGAAGCCCTTTCACGGTGACGCTGTAGTCGCTGATTTCAATGCTGTCTTCGTCCACGGCGGCGACGATCGCGTTTTGCCGTCGCTGCAGGAAAAACATCACGACGAAAAACAGGAAAACGCCGACGAGATCGGCGCCGGCGCACCCGAACAGAAAATCAACCTTCTTGACGTGAATCGAAAATAAACCGCGGTACACGAGCCAGTCGTCTTCGTCCACGTCATCCGGTGCGATTGACCCTAAGGTGGTGCTCGCGAAGTCAAACTCACCCGCCAACGCGTTAGTCCAACTCGCCTGGTACCCCGTGCTGTTCCGCGATGCGCTGTGTGGGCCGTAGTACTTCGCCGCGTTCGCTACTAATACCGTCGGTAAGTTGATGAAAAACAGCACGAAAAACATGCCGCCCATCCACTGTAGAAAAAAAAAGTACAGCGCGATGCCCGGCCCCATCTCCACGCCCAAATCCCCGATTCCTATGTTTAGCGGGTAAACCTCCAGCCCGCGCTGGCCTTGCACTCTCGGGTGTGTTTCGTCCCGGTGCTCCATGGCTTCCTCTACGCTTGGTGGGATGTACACGCCTTTGGCGCGTGCGAGGGCGCGTTTGGTGATTTTCTTTCCCGTCCGCGCGTCCACACCGCCTTCGTCGAAACTCTTCGTCCCGCGACGTAACCCACTTGTGAACCGGCCAAACATCGAGCCGCCGGGGGTATTGGTTGCGTGCGCATCCTCCGGGGAACCCGCGCCGTTGGCCTTGGCTGGCGGCGTGGAGGGCGCCTTGTCCGCGAAGTACCGGTCCTTGGACTTGCGGCCGTACATGGTGATGCGCCAAAACGGCCGCGGCCGAAGCAACAAACTTTTTCACTAGAGATGACGGGGCGCGGGTCACGCCATGGTCGGCGGCCAGGTCGCGGTGCCCCGGACCAAACGCGGGGTGAGGTCGATTTCTCGAACCGGCTCCGCGCGCGCGAACCGCGCGTGCGGGTTTGACGACTCGCGGACAAGGGGGAGACAGAAGGCAGGCGAGAAGCTTGGAGGCAACAACGGACTAGTAGAATTTTGGCGTCCGAGAAAAATAAGATGTTTTGATGACCAAACAAACGATGACTTCGACGGGCGGCACAGCGAGGTGCGTCGGTGGAGCGCGGACCGGCCGTGTCGTTGTTTCCGCGTCCCGCATGTCGTGGCTGGTTGACGCGGCGAAACACGCGGCGAGCAAAGCGGAGGCGGCGTTGCACAAGCTGGACAAAGATGGAGGCGAGGTTGTGAATAATTTCGCGAAAAGAGATTTGCTGGCGCAGCATGCTGAACAGCCTGCGTCCGCGTCGCCCCCCCAAGCGCGTGTGCGACACGCGGATCCGCGCGTCGTGCCACCACCAATTGAGTCCGTGCCGAGCCAGACCGCGGTGTTGCGCAGCCACACTGCGGTTCCGCCGATGCCCAGCACCACAGCGGAAGTGCCCAGGACGACGAAAACGAAAACCGCGGTTGACGACAGAAACGACAGAAACGCGAAACCAGTCACGGAAAAAGCGCGTCTCGCGCTTCGCGACGCCGACTCTCTGCGCGACGTGGACGCCGCACAAGTGTCGCGTCGCAAAGCGCGGCGCGTGTCGCTTTTAGACCACGTCGCAGCCCTCATCGCACAGCGCAATTTAGAGACGGAAACGGCGACAAAAGACGCAAACGAAGCGCGCTTGCGTTGCGCCGCGTCGTCGGCGTCGACTTCAAAAGCGCGAGACGCCGCCGCCGACCAAGCGGACGCATTCGCTGAGGTACGTGTTGCGCGTTTCCCAAATCCCGCCTCCCTATTTGCCCATACAAGACTGACACTGTTCTTTCTCAATCAGACCCTCCGTTCAATTCGCGCACAGCGAGCCGCGGCGCAAGACAGCGCAGATGCCCGTCTCGCGACGCTCGTGGGTGTCGGCGGTGAGCGCGCCAGAAAACTCGCCCTCGAAGAACGCGCGCTCGCGCTCGCGACCCGAAGACGAGACGACGCCGCCCGAGCTGTCGCCGTCGCCGAGCGCGCGGTGGAAAGTTTCCGGTCTCGCGGTTTACTTGACATCCAGAACGTTTTCGGCGAATCGCACGAAAGTGTCAATGACTCGGACGCTGAGGCCGTGCATCAAGCGGAAACCGTCTCACTTGAAGCTTCGCTTCGAACGACCCGGGCGGACGCGGAGGCGTGTCGGAAAAGACTCGCCGACGGAGAGATGTTACGTTCCGGCGAGGTTTCGCCAAAGTCTACAACAAACGACACGCCTTTGCGCCAGCAGTTGCGGCGGACCGCGGAGCTGCTTATTCAAACACAAGCCACTTGCGAATCCTTGAAAAGCGACAAAGCCGCTTTGTCGTTTCGGCTTGAATCCGCGCGTCGCGAGATTTTGGAGAAACACGGAATGACGGGGTTGGCGGAACCTTCAAACGCGAACGGCGAAAGCTGCAGCGACACCGAGACCTGTTCGGACGACGACGAAGAGACGGCGAATTCCGCGACGAAATATTCAAACGCGCGTTCAAAATGGAAACGCACCCCGAAACACCTCGCGTACGTCGCCGCCAGCGTGGTGTTCGGTACGAAGCGCGACGCGTTGGCGCGCGAATTCTCCGAAGCCGTAAACGCGGTGGATCAACTCTCGCTCGTCGGGTTAACGGTGTGGGGTAAAACGCGGGTGGCACGCGTAGGGTTCGCGGCGTACGCCACCGTGATGCACGTGTACGTCTTCGCGTTACTAGCGTTTGGAGGAGGTGGGCCACACGCTACTAACACGGAAACTGCGACGAGCGTTGGGTAGATAGCGAGACCATCGGAGCGAATTTGTAGAACAATGTAATTTGTCTTTTTGCCACATTTGCACCAGTCATCACTGCCAGAAGTCATAAGAATCAGGGCAACCGTTCGAGTGCAACCACTCCAGCATCTCGAGATGACCCCCATTTCTTGCCCAAAAGCACTCATCTCCGTTCCACTGACAGCCGTTCGCGCGCGCATACTGCAGAATATCGAGGTGTTCGCCCGCCGCTGCCTCCGCGCACGTACGCTGGCCCCACGGGCAGCCGTTTGCGCGCGTCCACTGTAGCACCTCGAGGTGCCCGCCCTCCGCCGCATACGCGCACGTCCACCCGTTCCACGGGCAGTCGTTCTCGCGCAACTCCTTCAACTTCTCGAGATGTCCACCCCTCGCCGCTGCCAGGCACAGCAATTCTCGACGCGACAGGCGCCCTCCCCGTTGCAGGCGCTGCACCGCGCTTAAATATCCGAGCTTCCTGGCACGATGTTCATCAAGCTCCTCAAACACAAGCCCCGTCACCGCCACCGCGTCGCGCATCTCGCGGCTCACCGCAGGGAGCCGTGCGAGATCGGCGGGATCGTCGAAATGCTCAGATCTGAGGATGTGCTCGACGACGAGGTGGTTGGGGAGGTCGGTGATGGCCTCGCCCGCGGCAGCATCGCGGCGCTCACTATTTTGCTTTCGCACACGAGTTTCCATACCGAGAGTCGGGTCGGAAGGTATAGTGGAGGGTGTGTGTGCGCGTAGTTGTGAGTCGTGGCTTTTCTCGACGACAAGATTACATCAAGTTTCGGAAAAACTTTTTTCGATTTGCTAAGCGAGAAGCGAATCATCGTCAACGCACACTCCCCTCGGCGCAGATGGCGAGCGCGGCGGCTTCCGCGGCGCGTCCCGGTGTGGCGTACACGTTGGGTCGGACGTTGTATTTAAGTTTAACCAACAGGAGCAACGCGGCGGGGATTTTGAAAACCAGGGGCCCCGGGTTCGTCATGCCTAGCACCAGTCTGTTCGTGCCCTTTCCCAAAGGCGCGGCCGAGCCAACCGCGGTGGAGCTCGCCGCCGTGGTGGACGCGTGTTACCAACACGGTGACATCGTTGGGATGGGGGAGAACGACCCTGGGGTTGTTTTCGCGGGCGCGGGGGAGCCGCTGTTACGTTTGGACGTGCTCGTGGATACCATGGATTTGGTACGGGAAAGCAGGCACGGGGCTCTTTTTCGGGTGCACAGCAACGGGTTGCATCCGACAACAACGGCACGGGCGTTGGCGGACGCGAAGGTTGACCGAGTAACCGTAGCCCTCGCGACCGCGGACCCACGCCAGTTCCACGCGCTCGTGAAACCCAGCGGAAACGAGCACAACGACTTCAGCACGGTCTGCGGGTTCATCGCGAGCCTCGCTGAATTCGGGGTGGACGTGGAAGCCGTTACCGTCGCGGCGCCGAACGTCGACGTCGCGGCGGCGCGAAAACTTTCTGAAGCGCTCGGCGCGAGTTCGCACAGGACGCGGGAGTATTTTCCGTGAAAGGAAGGAGATGCAGACGAAATATGTCATTTCAGGTACCAACTCAAACTGTTTAAAGGCGTACGGATCTAGCCGCACCCGTTAGCTCGATGTTCGAAAGAAAAGAAAAATAATGGAGAGAGAGGTTCCGTCATTGGGGAGAGGGAGAAGTTGTGTATCCGCGTATCTATAAGTATAGTTTTCAATCGCACTTCTAAATGTCCCTAGCTAGTATGCTGATCATCACCTCCTCAAACCATGTGCTCAAATCCTCCTTCGTTTCCCCCCCCCCATCTCCGTCTCCTCCGCCTCCCTCCCTTCCCGTACCATGGCGCCGAAGGACGCGAGTCCGGTTTTTTTACCCTCTTTGCGTTTTTTAGCCGCCGCGGCGTTTACGTCGGACGCCCCACCAGCACCACTGCCACCCAGCTTCTCCATTGGCGTTCCTTTGACGCGCTCGCCGAACGGGGTGGCGGCGATGACCATGGATTCTCCCCGTCCGGAGCTGCGCCCGGCAGTTCCTTTTCCGCCAGTTCCTTTTCCGTGCGGCGTCGCTTTGACTCGCGCCTTGGGCGCCGCGGGCGTCTCGAGGCCTCCCAGGTTGGGTAAGTAGGTTCTGCCAAAAGTCTCGCCCACGAGCTTACCGACCGCGTTGCCGTTCCGAATCGGTTGCCTCGCCGGGGTTTCCAGCCCCCCCCCGAAGTTCACCAGGCCGCGTACTCCGCGGGCGGGCGCGGGCGTGGACGCCGCGTTGCCGCCCTCACCCGACCCGGGCGTGTTTCCCGACCCGAACTCAAACGCGAGCCGTCGCGGGGCGGGCATCTGCCCCAAATAAAAGAAAGTGTCAGTCTTGTATGGGTAAACAGTGTTGGGATTTGGTGAAATACAATACGTACCTGCCCCAAACCGTCGCCTCCGCCGCCGGTCCCCTGGTTTCCATTGCCATCAGACTGTTTAGCAAGTCGGTTGCTGGTGTTGAATCGCCACTTCGAGGCGCTTTTGCCCCCGCGTTGCGCCGCGCCGTCGCGCTCGATAAGCGACGCTGCCGCCACGGACCTTTGCTTTTGCACAAGGTCCGCTTTTTCCAGTTCGATTTGTTGCTTCGTTCTGGGTTTCGCGAGTGGCAAACTCTCGGTCATGGTGACCTGCCGCACCACGCGCGTCGCGCGCGACCGGAACACGGGGTGCCAACTCTTCGCCCCCCCCGGCTTGGTGGTAACCGGCGCCAGTTTCCCGGTGTTCACGCACGCTTTGTCTTTTTCGTGTCGAGGATCGTGTCCCACCAAAACAAGCGCGTGCGAATTCGGGTCGTGTTTACCCGGGCGTTGCGCGGCGGCTGCTTTTTCAATAAACGACCTTTCAGGTTTCTTGGCGGGCGCGGTTGGCGAGAAAACGGCAGCCCCGCCGGTCCTCGCGGCGACGGTCGTATCCCCAGCCTCGTTGTCGCCACCGCCACCCGTACGCTGCGCGCCTTGCGTTTCGACTCCGAGTTCGGATCTGACTCCGGCGAGCAGTTTCGGGACCTTCCCCGAGTAAAGCGGGGTCAGCTCTTTGTCCGCGAACAAGCGCACGCCGTCCAGACCGACCGGGTTTAGCAGAAAAGTAACCGCGCTTATTAGCTTGGCGATGGTTTTCGCGTCCATCGTTATGGACGAGTTAGTGGCGGTGTTAGGCACGGTAGTAGTCACGGTATTGGCACCACGTTTCACATCAGTCTCGGTATTGGCACTGGCTTTCACATCAGTCACGGCATTCCCCAAACCCGTCAAACCCGCCGAACTCGTAACCGTTTCCGCACCCGCCAAGCCCGCCGAACCACACACTCCATCCTCGCTCGGCAAACAACAGAAACGCAGGTGCACCTGTAGTAAGTGTTCCCGTCGCTTGTTCGCCTTCGCGCTAGGGCCGGTTGATGTGTGCGCAAGGCGCAACTCCTTGGCAGTTTTGCAAACCGCGCGTTGGGCGAGGTCGTGGCTGTTATTTGTGCTTTGTTTTTTTCCGCGCGCGCGTGTCGGTGCGTCCCTCGTCTTTGCGCATCGCAGGTACGGGTCGGGCGAGTCTCCACCAAACCCTTGTTCCAACATAAGCACATGGTCGAACGCCTCAAGGACACTACCCGCGAGCGCGGCGGCGGCGGAGGCCAAGTCCGGGTCGGGGTCGGAGGGCGATGTTGAGAAAATGTCAGCCACCACGCGCTCGTACGCCGTCTGTGCCGCGCTTTGCACGGCGTCCAAATCCGCGAGGTTGGCGAACGTTCCGACGACGCGTCCCCTGTTGGAAGTAGCAACCGCGGTGTTCGCGTCTCCAAACACGTGGGCATCATCGTCATCCGCGTCGTCATCCGCGTTATCAACCGCGCCATCAGAAACACTCGCATCTTGGCCCCCGTCAGAACCGGAGGATTGTGAGTCTCCATTTTCACCCAAAGCGAGTTTCGCAAACACGCTCGCGTCGACCGGCCGGCCGCTGAGCATCGCGTCGAAGCGTTCCGTCAACACGGAGGTTACGTTTTTGGGGTCCGCCGCGGCGAGGAGGTCGTCGTCGCTAGCTGTAATTGTCGTCGCGGGAGGGAGGCAAAGCACTTGGTCCGCGCGGTTCGCACTCACGACGCGCGCGGAGTGTCCGCCCCAATCGTCTCGCGCCATACTTTTGTTAAAGTCGGTAATTTTGTCACCCAAATCGCCGCAAATACCCGGTCCGTCGCCAAACCACGCTTCCCACCGGTGCGTTCCAGTGGGCGCGTTTCGGGCGGCGTCCACTAGGCAGTCGGTCAGGGTTTTTTGCGACAAAACGGAAACGGTTTTGGCTTCACCAGGGAAAGGTTTCGTATTTGGCGCCAAATCAACAAGCGCCCGTGACGGCTTGTACTCGGGCGACGACGCGAACGCGAACGGGCGCGAGGTGTCTCGCGCCGTTTGTTTCGTTTGCGCGAAATCTTGTGTCTCGCCCGGCCCGCCCTTCGCGCCGACTGTTTGCCCATACAGGTTTTGGCCGCCGTCGCCGTGGTCGGTGTGAAAACAGCTCCCCCCCGCGCACTCGCCGGAATCGAACCACGACTCGAGACACCCCCAAAGCGGGGTATGCGAAATCAGTCCTGTATGGGCAAACAGTGTCGGGGCCCACGACCTTTCCTGCGAAGCGCGAGTGTCGTCCGGTGACAAAGGCGCCAAAGCCGCGACCGCGGCGACGGTTTCTTTTTCTTTTCCGGAACGTTCCGTTTCCGTTTCCGTTTCCAGAAACCGCAACGAAAGCGCCCCCGTGAACATCGGCGCGAGGATCGCGAATCGGTTTGTGACGACAACAGAAGTCTTTCCGTGTTCTTCCTTCGCGGGTTTCGTGTCGTGCGTTTCCTGTGTCGCCATGGCATCCACGTCTTCTTCGTCGTGTTCAGGGACGATGTCTTTGGTCGTCGCGGTCGTACGCACCGCGACAAACGCCCTCGCGCGCTGATACGATGAACAAGAAAGTGGTTAACGTCTCGTACATCGCGTGTATTGGACGATGGCCTGGTCAACCGTCACCGTAATCGGTCGTCTAACAGTCAGAGGGAAGACGTCCCTGCGCAGGACGAGTATGGGCAATCGCGCAGGCGGTGTGTGGTGATTGGGAAAGTTCCGCACCTTCAGCGCCAGCAGCGCGCCGAGCGCGGCGCACGGACCGACGGGGTCCACCAGCACGACTAGGGGTTCTCGAGTTGTTCGTTCGTGACCCTGGTCCGCTTGCAGCAAAGGTGTATCTTCCGAAGATACCAACGACGTGACCGTGAGTAGTGTCACCATGGTTGTGGTTTGTTTTTTCGCCGCACTCGCGTTGCGGTCGGTTCGTCCAAACGGTTCGCGCTCCAATAAACGCGCGGGGCCGAGCGACGCGCCGCGCGTTTCGTCCACGTCGATGCGGATTTCAACAAGAGTATCGTCATCGCGCGTGCGTGTACCGAGCCCGTGTTGCGCGGTACCGGTGTCGTATTTTCTTAAAGGAAACCCACTCGCGCCCATCACGCCGTCCCAATCAAGCGCCGCGGCGAGGGAACCGAAATCGCCAAAGTCGCTCGCCCCGTCCTTTGACAACGGCGCGCCTTTGCCGTCCTGCGATTGTGCGCGAAAAGTGTCAGTCTTGAGTGCACACGTGCCATGTATATCGCGATGTATGGACAAACAGCCACCAGCGTTAGAGGTAAAACAGCGCGTTTGTGATGTGTGTAGTAAACAATAGATACGGGCGGACAATCGGTAAACGCTGGGTCGCAGGATTTGGGAAAGGACAAATACGTACCAGCGCGTTCGCGACGCCCGCCGCGGCGTACGCCATCGCCGCGCACGGAGGGAGGTGCGGCGCGGTGTGCGCGATGAGTGACGCCGGAAGGGCACAGCCTTGGAACCCCGCGAAAAGCGTCGTGGCTCGGCGCCACGCCCGTCGCGTGGCTCGCGCGTCGTCCGCCGACGTTGTCTGGTTCGTGTCAACGTCCAACCCGTTTCCATTATCGCACTCGGAAAAAGGCAAGCGCAACAGATGCGCCACAACTTTTTCCTTCCGAAGGTTCTGTTTGATTCCCCCGAACGCGCGGTGCACGTTCTCGAGTTGCTTCTCCTCAAACGCGGCGACCTGTGCGAGTGGCGCGACGGAGGACGGACGGTTTTGGCCGTCGCTTTGGCCGCCGACAAGAGTTTGAGCGTTTGAAGCGCCGACGCCCACGCCGACGCGCGACAACACCAGCATCACTCCGTACGTCTCCGCATCGTCCTCAGCGGCGCCGCCGGTCCCGCCCCCGGAAGCCCCAGCGCGTCCGTCCTGAAGCGCAACGTTCATCTGCCTCGCCAGAGTGGTGAACCAGCCCGCTTCGTCCACGCGCGGATAAAGGTTCTTTTCACTTTTCGGTTTTGTTCTTTTACTCACCTCGCCGCTTTGCTTCGAGTCCGTGTTTAGCGGATTGATTTCGTTTTGTGTTACTGTTTCTTTGCCCGTGTCATCGCGCCTGTGGTACAGCGACAGGGCGTCGTCGTAGTGCGCCTCGAAAGCCACCCCTGAGTTCACGTCGCAGGCGTCGAAATCGCGATACGCCACGTTCCGCGCGGCGCCGGTCGTCGCGCGAGGAAAAGAAGTGTTGTTGTTCGCATTGTTTCCATCTCGTGCTCCTCCGTTTTGCCCTTGGTGCCGTACCGGGTACCCCGAAACCCCCGCGGTTTCCCGCGTGTGCTCATCCACCCACGAGTGCACTCTGGAGTCACTGCCAGTGTTGCGTTCGCGCTCGCGTGTCTCGTGCTCAAGAACCATCGCCGCCGCCACCTCGTCCGCCCTCGCCCGGAGCTTCGCGTCGAACGCGTGCGGGGACAAACCAGAGTCGTAGAATCGAACGCACCACCGAGGTGGCGCGGGTCGCTGTTTCGCGAAATGCGCGAGTAAACGGCGCGTTAACAGCCGTACGTCGTGTTGTGACCCAACACCACCTCCCCCGAGGTCGATCAGAAACGACACCCGACGCACGCGTCCGCCACGCGGCGTCCGTGTCGTCATCGCGGAATGGCGGGAAAGGCGATGACACATGCTTTTTTTATGGGCACTGCTTTTTTCTTGGCACCCGCGTTGTGAGACTTTGCACTTCCGCTGCCGCGATGTTGCTGTTGGAGGGCGTGGCGCTGACGGACAGCGGCCGGCCCGTTTTGGCGCCCGAGGAGCTTGAGCTGCGGATTCTGGAGAAGTGCGATTTCGAGTTTTGCGGTGGGAAAGGCGGCTTGGTGGAGATGCCCGGGGACAAGTACACCGCCGGCATTGCGTTTCTCACCACGCACCGTTTGATTTGGCTGGACCAGGTAACTTTACCTGCCCCGGGGCGGAGCTGCAGTTTACACCTGTCAAGAATCCAAGGCTCACACCCTGTACCGTTGAAGATGTTCGGCTCACGCACCAGGCGACTGCGGCTTAACTGCGCCGCGAACGGCGGCGGCGGAGGCCAAGAGAACGACCGGCCTGGAGATTTGAAGCTCGCGTTTCGGGGCGAATCTCCAACCGAGTTTAGCAAGTGTCTGGAAGACGCGGTGTTGTGCAAACAGTGGAACGAACTCGGAAGGACACGTCAGGAAGGGCGGGAAGGAGGGAATCCATCGTTTCCTAATAATACCAGAGGAACACCTTCTTTCCCGAGAGGTGCAAATCCGCCTCCGCCTCCATCAGGTAATACGACTAATACCCACGCGTACTACGGCGGAACCAACTTGGGTCCGAGTTCCGACCAAACCAAAACCGCCTCGGCGAAGAAAGAAACGCCGGCGAACTTTCGCCGCGCCGGCGTGGGCGGCGCGCTGGCGCGTCAGCAGTCGGTGACGACTCGGAATGCAGAAACCCTAGGCAGCGCTTTTTTTGACATGGACGCGCTGATGCAAAGCGCGAAGGAGCTAGTGCGGCTTGCGGAACGGTTCGCGGCGGCGACGCGAGACGAAGGCGGCGGGGATGGAGACAGAAAAGATGAGCGCAAAACAGCCTCGTCATCTTCCGATACCTCACAAAATCGACACGAAGTGAGGGAGATGCTGATTCAAATGGGTATCGCGTCTCCGGTGACGAAGGAAACAAGTGGGGCGCTTTATCACAAGCAACTCTCCAGGCAGCTCGCGGACTGGCTGCCGGCAATGTTGAGACTGGAAAAGCACGGCGGCGTCATGACGCTTCCGGATGTGTATTGCTTGTTCAACAGGGCGAGGGGAAGCGAGATGGTATCCCCGGAAGACGTGTTGAAAGCGGCTACGCTGTGGGGTGAGTTGAAAATTACGCAAGTACGGTTTCGCGCCTTCGCGAGTGGCGTGCGGGTCGCGCACCTCGCGAACCGGGGCGACGACGAAGTGTGCGCGGCGCTGGCGAGTCACGACGGGGAAAAAATGGACTCGTTCATCGCGAGTCACGTTTTGGGCGTTACCCCGGCCGTAGCAGGCGAGTACCTCGCAATGGCGGAAACCTACGGCATCGTCGCCAGGGACGAAGCTCCGGAAACCACGTGGTGGTATCCGAACCGGTTTCCGGGGTTCAAGGAGGTGGACGTAGGGTTTGCGGGGGTATAGATAGGTAGGTCGCGATGGGTAGTATTTTTAGTGTTTTTTCGCTTAAAACTTGGAAATATCTGATGCCTGATCTTTCCGATCTGAATCCGCCCCCCCCACTCCGCTTATTAGATTTGATCCACGTCGTCGAAGTCGAAGAAGTCGTCGTTTTCGTCCTTCTCTTCGTCGAAGGTGTCCGTTTCGTTGACCCGGATGGAGTCCGGGAGCTCGCCGTACGCTTTCAACGACCGCGCTTCGTCCGCGAGGTACTTCAAAATCACGTCCGCTTTCTCGTCTTGAAAGTCCCTCAGACCCAACAGGATGATGTCGCCGTTGTTCACCCACACCTTCTTTCGCATCTTACCCCGAATGTGACACAAACGCTTCACCCCGTCAATGCACTGCGCTTCTAACCGGCCGTTGCCCAACATCCGCAACACCTGCGCGTACTCCTGGCCATCTTCCTTGAAAACCAACTCGCGTTTCTCGTCTCCGTCGCCTTTACCGCGACGGCGGTTCTTACCCCCCTTGCCCTTGTTCTTGGGCATCCTGGTTTGGAGACGAAGACGTCTAGAACGCGACGCCCGGCGAATCCGCGTGCGAAAAACCGTAACGCGACCGTCCGGTGCGTCGGGGAAAGGGGAGGGTCGGGTTGATGGCCTCGGAGTTGAAGTGACGCGTCGTCTAAGCCCTAAATTATTTTGGCAGACTGTTTGCCTGTGGCTGTGGCGCTGAAAACTCGTCGAGCCCTCCTGAAAACAGACGGCGAATCAAATAAAAGTTGATAATAATACAAGCGCCTGACTCTTCAAGCGCTCCCTCCTTCGTTTCCACCAGTACCTACTACGTACTACACCATCAACACCGGACTGACTCACGGAGTATGCTTGGCACTGAACATTTTCCGCGACGTGTAGTGCGCTTGTTTCGTGTTGCGCGCCACGACGTTTCCCGCGTTTCGCGCGCGCGCCTCTTTCATTTTCGCGTCCGTTTCCTTCGAGATGTGCGTATCCACCCTCGCCGGCGCCGTCGGCTTGACGTACGTTGGGGTGGTACCAATCACCTCGAAGGTCCACGTGTTTTCCTTCGTCACGATTCGCAGCCGGCCTACTAACGACGTGCCGTACTCCACGGGGGCGTACCCAATACGAAGGGTAACGCCGGGGCCGTTCTCGGCGGCTTCGCTGGCGACGTCGAAGCGCTTTCGGGCGGTAGCGGTGTTCACTCCATCACCGGTAGTCACTCCATTACCGGTAGTCACTCCGTGCGCTCCAGGCACCGAAATCGGCGTCCCCGCCTCCATCACGCCCGTGCCTGGCGTGACGCTAAACGCGCCCGGCGAATCGGGCGTGAAGAAGGCGGTGAAGTTCGCGGCGACCACATCCGGGTTCGGCAGGTGGAACAAACTCACCTGCGGGTGCCCGACGTGCGCTTTGACTTCGATGAACCCGTCAACCTCTGGGGCGTCCGCGGCGATTTGAACTGGAAACCGCCACCGGCCGCCGGTTTTTACCGAGACCAGCAAATCAACAACGCAGTGCAGTTCTCGTACCGGCCGAAGCGACACGTGGAACTTGACTTCGCCGTTCTTGACGACCGCGCAGAGGGGGGTCACGACGAGCGCTTTTTGTAAATGCTCCCGCTCCGATTGCGGTGCAGAGATTTCAAACGTAAACGGAACCCCGGGCTCGCCAACACCGCCGCCGCCGCCTTGGTCCGGTAAATGTTTCAGCGAAACCGCGACGCCCATTTCGAACCGCCTTCGCGCTTTGCCAATCAAAGAGTGTTGGTGGCCGGACGGCGGGCACTCGGGCTCGCCTGTGATGGGGAACCGCCAGGTCAGCGGGGGGACGTCGGCGCCTCTGCTCGCGCTTCGTACCACCAAAACCGTTTCCGTTCGTAACATGCTTGTCGGCTTGAACGCGAACGGAATCGAGACCGCCGTGTTGGCGCCGACCACGACGCCTTTCGCGAAGCGCGCGCTTTGAAGCAGCTCGAAGTGGCCGTTACCACTTGACTCGTCCCCGTCCACCCCGTCCACCCCAGCCCCGGACCCGGCGGACTCAAGCCAAGACCTTATTGAAAGCGCAAACTCAAACGGGTTGTGGAACGTAACCGCGTGCGAGCCGCTTTGCCCTAGGGTGACGAAGAGTTTCGTGGGCGGACCGTTGGAGCTCGGCGGGTCCGCGGTGCCGGTCATTTTCCATCGCCAAGCACCACCGGTCGCGCTGACCGCGGTGATGACTGCGTTCTGCACTGTATTCAGCTTGGACGGCAGAAATCGAACCACAATCTTCCCCTTTTCAAACGGCTTTATCGTAAGCGTCTTCGACGCGGGCGATACGATGGAAAAGTTCAACTCGTTGCTGCTACCGAGCTCCACCTCGATGACTTGATCCGTCGGGTTCTGGAACCGCAGCTTGGTTTCGCAGTTCTGTGACCCCAGCGAGGATGACACGCGCGGCACCTCGACATGGGGCGCCTCGGTGGACACTAACTCGATGGGGTACCAGAACTCACCGAGGGTGGGGTGCGTGAAGGAAACCGACCCGCATTCGGCGCCGGGTAACAAAGGCGAGTAAACGACTTCGTACTCGCCCGATTTCCCGGGCGCCAGGGTCAGGGTGGGCGCGCCTTGCGATGAAAAAAAGAACGTGTCAGTATTGTATATCGCGATGTATGGACAACAGTCACCAGCTTCGGTAAAACAGGGAGGCGGGATTTGGGAAAGGACCAAGGCCGTACCTAGCAAACCGTGCCCGGAGTGACGCACTCGGAAAACAACCGACTTTGTGCTGACCGGGTTCTTCAGAGTTATCACCCGGCGCACGGCGGTGTGCGTCACCGCGCGTAACACCAAAGGCGAGGTGTCTGGAGTGTGTGAGTCAAAATCTTCCACCACCGCGCTCGCCGCCGGCCGGTCCACCAATACCGTCACCGCGTACCAAACCGCCGCGCCGCACTTCGTGGTGAAATGAACGCTCCCGTGAAACGTTCCGGATCGAACCGGCGCGAGGTTCAGGACGTACTCGCCGTACCCACCCCGCTCCACCAGCAAAGACGCCTCGCCGCCCACGAAATCCAAGTCGCACTCCACCTCGTACTGCGCGGTTTTGTTTTGCGTTTGGAACACGTTTGGAACACGCAACGTTTCAACACAGGCACCCCGAGCCACGGCGTGAATCGTAATGGCGGCCTCCGCTTCGGGAGGCGAGGCGTGACCTGTTAACTTGTACGAAGTCTGTTCGTTTTGTGCGTCACCGGTAGTGTCTGCAGTAGTGTTGTCCGCACCAAAACGATTCCCAGTGCGAATGATGTCATTACCGGTTCTCAACGTGAGCGTGGCGTGGAACGTGCCTTGTTTCGGTGGGTGAAAGCTCAGGGGAAACACGTCGCGCCGTCCTTTCGCAACCAAAACGTCCCGTCCGGCGCCGGCGAAACAATGCGCGTCGGGGCCGGTGATCGTTCCTTTGACGCTCATCGGCACCGCGCCGCCGTTCACCACAGGGATGTCCTGCGTCACCACTTGACGCGCGCTACACGTGAATTCAAGACACGCGCGTTCGCGCTTGACGCCCGCGGTAAACTCCAAATGTAACACCCGGACGTCGTGTTCGCTCCCAAGCACCACCACGCCCTTGTACAGGCCAGCGTCCCGTACGTTTAAGCCGAGGCGCATGGGTTTTATTTTGTTCGCGAAAGTTTTCATCGAGATCGGGTCGAACTCCTGCCCGGGTTGCCATTCCGGGTTCCGTGACACCACAACGGTCTCCTCGGTGTCCACGTACGAGCTGTGCGAAAGCGCTTTGTACGAAATCGAGTTAGGCCACGCGTCGCTCGCCGCGCGCGCCTTCATCGCCTCGGCGCGGTCGGTTCGTCCCGGGTGTTGCTCCAAAAACGTTTTCCGCGCGCGTTCGAATCCGGGATTGGCGTGGTCCACCACCACGTCGAAGGTTTGCGGGCGGACTTCCAGGTCCGATTTTATTGAAGCCACGGGGTCGGGCAAATCGGCGTACCCACACAGCTCCACCACGAACCGGCCGTGGTCGGGGTCTTCGAAGGTAAGACGCGCGACGTGCGCGCCCGGCGCGAAGGGCAAAAAGGCAACGTCGATTTGCATGGTTTCGTTCCCTCGGACTTTAGCGGCGATTCTTTCCGCGCCGAACGCGCCAGGGTACTTGCTTCGCATAACTCGGGGCAATTGCGACAGCACCTTGTCACAGGAAAGGCTCTTGACGACGCTCCCGTCCGCGCGACGCGTGATGTCCGCGATGTCCGCGCCTCGGGTAACTCCGATACTTCCATCTTTCCTGGAAACCTTTCTTCTACTTGACGTGTTTTCTTTGGCGTTGCCTTGCTCAAGCAAATCTAGCCCGTCCCGCGCCTTCGGGTCATCTAAACGCAAGTTTTGACAGGTCACCACGAACTCGCAGTCCCTCGGGAACGGGTTCTTGACCGTGATTTTTGTTTTGGAAATCTCGTACGTTTTGCATCCGAACGTCTCCACGGCGACGGGTGCGTCGGCGTCCACGAACGCCTCCAGTTGGAACACGATCGTGCGAGCCGATGAGCCCGATGAAGCGCCCTCTTTCGACGAAGTCAGGACTAAAAAGCACCTAGCGGTGGGGATTCGAGGCGGTTCCTCCGCCTGCAATCCCTCGCCAAGAGTCTCGCGCTCGTGGTTCGAATCCCCGCCGGTTTTCTTTTTCGTCGTCGTCGTCCTCCCCAAGTCCTCGGAATCCGTCGTCTCCGCCCTCGCGATCGTGGGCGAGCACCGCACGCGCACCGCGGCTTCGCCTTTACCGCCGATTTTAATAACGCTTTGTTCGAGTGAGAACTGGGATATCGCGCTTTCTGGACCTTCCAGGCTCGCGCAGTACGTCACACCCACGCCGGACGGGTTTTGAAGGGAAACGTCCTTGCGATGGGTAAAACAAAGTGTCAGTTTTGTGTATCGCGATGTATTGGACGATGGCCTGGTCAACAGGGAGGGTAATCGGTCCGAACAGTCACCAGCTGAGAGATAAAACAGTGCGAGTCGGATTTGGGAAACGCGCATCACGTACCTTACTGGTTGTCCGGCCTAAACGGCACGGAAACGCAATCGTGGTTTTAGGGGTGAGCTGGGGTAACACTTGGTGCAGGAACAGGGTGAACAAAACGCGCTCCGCGCTTGACGCGTTTGTTATGACGAAGGACCCAGAGCTGACATCGGCGTCGGCGTAGGGCTGGCGCGCAAACGCCAGCGCCTCTAAAACCACACACGCGTTTGATACGCACTGTTGTTCGGTCAAACCCGGTGTGCTTTGACCTGTTTCTTTTTTGGGAAACGTCATTTTGTGCGCAAACAGGTCTTGAACCGCGGGCCAGTGCGAGACTACAACGGCGTAGAAAACCACGCCGTCGCGAAGATCGGACCCGAAGTTTTCTACCCGCGGGTAGTCATCGCCGAAAACGCGCCGCGCGTGGCGCGTCAGCCACGTGAGCAAAACCTGCTCGGAAACGGAAAACACGTTGGAACCGCCTAGGCCGTTGTTTGATTGCCGAGGTTTCGTGGTCGTCTTTTGAGTTTCACTCGATTCTTTCGGCAAACTCGACTCTTTCCGCGAACTCTTCGCAGGCGTCACCCGGTTCAGGACGAAAATCTTAATCGTCTGCATCAGCGTTGCGCGCCACGCCGCTTGCGCGAGGCGTTCCCGTTTCTCCCTGGCCGGGGGGTCGTTGTCAAGCGCGATCCACCCGCGCATGCGGTCGGCTTCGACGATGGTCACTTCGCGGTGTTCGATCTGTCTGGCGTACGACCGCGCGAGTCGTGTAAAGTCCTCAGTCTCGATGAGCATCTCGGGCCGGATCCCCGCCAGGGTCGCGCCGCAGCTCTTCAGGTGCGTCAAAAGCGCCTCGTACTGCCGCAGGGTTTGCATTAAAGCGAGGCGTTGATCCCGTGAGATGTTCAGGGTCTTCCCGATGACTTTTTTGCCGCTCCAAAACTCCACCAAATCCACGAACGTCTTCCCGCCGCGTCGGCGCAACGTCTGCGCTAAGTTCATTGCCGAAGTATCGTTGCCGAGGAAAGGACCGAACGGCGTGGTGACCTGCAACCACTGTGCCAGGGCGTTTTGGTTTTGTCCGCGGAACTCGAGCTCGCGTTCCGACGGGGTGGTTAGGGGCACGCCAGCGAAGGGTCCGACGCTACGGGTACCCGATCCAACTGTACTAAGCACCGCGGGCTTTTCGTGACTGTTTCGTAACTGTTCGTCGATTTGAAAATTCGCGTTATTCGCGTCCCAAAACGTTTCAAGCGTGAGCTGCGAGTTATCCACCGCCCCGGAAACGGGCACGCAGAACCGGTTTCCTTCTTCGTCCAGGAAATCGATGGACGCGGTGAAGGACATGCAGGTCGCGCTTGCGAAGGTGACGTCGATTGGTAACGTAGGTTTCGCCACCCCGATCTGGTCGCCTTCAGGGTACGTAACAAGTAACTGGATCTTTGGAGTTTTGAGACGAAAAGTGTCAGGGCCTTGTATGGTCAAACAGGGAGGCGGGATTTGGGAAATGCAGCCCGTACCTTGGAAGTATCTCGCGGCGTTCGGTGCGTGATTTTTTCGTTGCCGTACCCTTTCGAAATCAAGTGGAAGCGCCGCGTGGCGGGGACGCCGGGAGGCGTCGGCGGAAGCACAACCTCGCGTGTGTCGAAATCGAGCCGGGGAAACACGCCCTCGCCCGAAACGTCAACGGTCAGGTAGCTTTTCCGTCGGGGCGAGGTAGTTGCGGAGCCTCCGAAACTACTTCGCAACGCGGACCCGGTGGAAACGCGGAGGCGCGGTCCCGAAAAACTCGGCGAAGTCCTACTCGGCTCTGACTGTTTACTCATACCAGATTCATCCGCGTCGTCGTCCAAGTAAAGGGGCACCCGCGTCTTGTACGTCGTCGCGTCGTGTGGAGAAAACGTGCACTTGATCGTAACGCACTGGTTCGGGGAAAGCACGCCGTGTTTCGGGTCGAACGAAAACGACGAATCCGCGAGCGAGCCCAAGCGCCACTGATTGTTTTGGAAAAGTGGTTAACGTCTTGTATGGGCAAGCGGTGTGTTGACGGATTTGGGAACTAAAATACGTACCTTGATGGCGTCGGCGTCGTCCCCGTCGTCGTTGTGTTTAATTCTCAACTCCACCACGTGCGGTACTTTCCGGAACCCTTCCCTTGTTAAGATCTTCTGGCCAAACTCGAGTGAGGTGGCGCTCAGTTTCACCCTCGGCTCGGAGGCTTTCACCGAAACCGGAACCGCAAGCGCGGCGGCGTTGGGTTCCGCGCGTTGCAGATCTTTGAAATCAGCAGTCGCAGAGGCGTTTTCCGTCGCGTCGCCGCCCTCCAGGAACAGGGGAAGGAGAAAAGTTCGTTCCGGAAAGCCCTGGAGAGGGCGGTACTCCACCGTAACCGCCAAGTCCGAGTTCGGGGCTATGGTGATTCTGAACCGGTCGCCTCCGTTGTCGTCGCCCATGCCGCGTCGCGCCGCGGCGACTGCGGACCCGAGCTTCAGCAAATCTTTCACAACCGAGTTGCCCAAAGTGCCAAACGCCACGTTGTCGTGCTTGGGGACCTGTAAAACCGGCGGCTCGTCGTACACCTCATTGTTGTAACTGAACGAATCGCAGGTCAACGCCAAGCAAGGGTCGTGCCGGCAGTCGCACACGAGCTGCGCGGCGACGGCGCTGTCGTTGCGTAAAGTGGCGGTGATTTGTTTTTTGGACCCCACGAACACGTCCCCCAAGTGTAAAAACTTCTCCACCACGAACACGTTTGGCGCCACGGCGTGGATGGACACGGGCAGGGTAACCGCTTTGCCCCCCCTTACGTGTAGCTTCAAGTTGGAGTGGTGCACACCGGGTGCCGGGTTCACGAAAACCACGCAAAGTTCGAACGTGGAACCCGCGCGTACCCGTCCGCGTTTCGGGTGACACGTAACGCGCGCGCGGAACGCGTGGCTCGCGTCTTGCGACGAAGAATAGAGAAAAATAAAAGAAAGAGTCAGTCGCGTATATCGCGATGTATGGACAACAGTCACCAGCTGAGAGATAAAACAGGGAGGCGGGATTTGGGTTTGGTATCACAAACACGCACCTTCCAACGTCTCGTCGTGTTTGTCGTCCACGCGAAACACCGCGTCGTGCGCGCTCGTGTTTTTAAGCGTCACGGTCTGTTTGGCGCGAAACCCGGCGCGCGAAGGGCCGAACTTCAGGGTCGTGTCCGCAAACACGACCGATGGCGACCCGAGTTCGCCGACGCAGTGTAAGACTCGCGGCGTGGCGTCGCCGAGGACACACATCGGCAGCTGCGTGTCGTTGCTTTCGGGAACCTCGTTTGGCGTCCACGTGACGTTGACAAACACCGACTCCTTACCACCCACCAAGGCTTCCTTTGGGTGCACGGAGAACGCGCTTCGTGTGGGAAGCTCCCACACAAACGTAGTGGGGTCGTGGTTACGGTTACTGACTTTGACTGTTCTGGTAACGGAAAAGGACTCGTCGTCGTTCGGCGGGAAGGAAAAAAGCATTTCCTCTGCGCTCAAATCCAGCGCCGCGGGGAGAACCTCCGCGATGACCTGCGATTGTTACACGAAAAGTGGTTAACGTCCTGTACGTCGCGATGTATGGACAACAGTAACCAGCGTTAGAGGTAAAACAGTGTGTTGACGGATTTGGGAAAGGGCCAATACTTACGTCAAAGGAAAACACGTGGTTCGGGTTATCGTTTATGGTGTACCCTATTTGGTCCTTGAACGTTAACGTTTTGAGGTCGTGCGTTCCGGCCGTGGCTTCAAAAAATACGCCGAAGTGGTTCGTCGCGCCTGGTTCGATTACCTTCACGCACGCGCGCTCGCCCATCGACGACAGCGACAGCACCCCGCACTCGTCGCTCAGCTGCTCGGATTCAGTGACCATGGAGGACCCAGTGCTGTACCGCGTAGTAGCTTCGGAGTACGCCACGGAACCCTCCCTCTTGGTCTCCATGCGCACCAAAACGGCTTTGGCAGTGCCGTTGGTGAAGGCGAAGTATTGTGTGTGTCTCGACCCAACCGCGACGGATCCAAAGTTCAAACTCGACGGCCCCGCGCTGAGCTGGGAGATTTCGTTTGGAAGCAACACCCTTGTGCAGTCTTTGAGTTGCGCGGCCGTCACAGGCGCGCACGGCGCGTCCGTTTTCGGCCCGCCAGAGCCGGCGGAAGTCTCCGCCTCGACCGCCTGCTGCGGCCGGTTGCGCGGCCGCAGGTACGAAAACGGAATCTTCGCGGCGCTTTTTCGTTTCGATTTTGATCGGCGGTTTCCATCATCCGCCGCGTGTTCGCAACTGGTCAACACCGATTTGTCCATCCAAAGCGGTTCGTCCGCCGCGGGCAACGCCGGGCCTAGGTCGTGTTTCATGGACCCAAACACCCCGCCAATGTCTTTTCGCGGCTTCAAGTCGTACTGGTTCCGCAACCCTAACGTCGTCGCGTCATTCGGGTCGTCCTGTTTTTTGGACATTTGCGCCACGCGGTGCTTTCGCGAATCCGCGATGTATTCGTCGTACGCGCTTTTGTGTTGCAGCTTCCGCGAGGCTTGGTCCAGGGTAAGCGCATGCGCGCTAGGATCTGGATCGGCGCGCTCGTTGTAGATGCTCAACGCTTTTTCCGTGGAGGATCGTTTGTCAAGCCGCGCCGTCGCTTTCCGCAACCGAAGCGTGTCGTACTGCGAATTCACCTCCGCGGGGTTGACATATTTCTTTTGCTTTTCGAAATCGTCAGGGTGAGCGGTGAGCCCTCTGGTGGGTTTCAATCCGCCAGACCAACCGCCCACCTCGCGACACCGCCCAACGCATTTAACCGAGGTTTCGAAAACAACCACGCGTCGCGGCGCGGTACTCGGGTTTCCCGAGTTATCGACCGACCCAGAGTATCCATTGTCAACGGCGTAACCACGGCCCAGCACCTGGCACGTCAAGTTCGCGGTGTGGCTTCCCAAACCTTTGGGCTGGTACGCCACGCTCACGGTGACGGTTTGACCGGGAAGCACCGTACCGAACGTCGGTGAGGGTTTGAAATACGCGCTTCGTCCAAACGCGAAATCGCAGTTCGTTTCGTTTGTCAGGTTGCGCACCGTGACCAAGTGGTCACCCCGGTCGTTGGAGTCGACGGCGCCGAAATCCAGAATTCGCGGATCCAGGGAAACGCAAGCCGTGACGAGACGCGCGGTGACTGGTATATTGAACGGCTTGAGTTTCGGGGTCTCGAAAACGACGTTGGCGGTGATTGATACGTCGCGCGCGTCGGTTTCATCGTTCTGAGTGTTTTGGGAAGTATGAAGACCCCCCGCGTTCCCAGAGTTGAGTGTTTTGAAACCCTTGGCGATACCCTTTTCAGGCAGCGGCGGCGCTATTTGAAACACCACCGCGCGCTTTTCATACGGAGCGAGCACACCTTGGTCGGGGGTCACGGTGAAGAACCGGACGTCGCGGGTGTTGTGGGTCTCGCCACTCCGGAGTTTGACTTTGAATTTCGTCGCGGAAGGGCTGTTGTTGTACACGGCGCTGCGAACTAAACGCGTGTCGCCGCAAAGCACGTGGCCGAAATCCACGACGCGCAGCCCACATGCGTCGCCGCCTATGTGTTTGTCATCGGTCAGGAACTCGGGAGCGTTAGGGACCACGGTACCGGTGGCGTACCGTCTTTCGGACTTTGTATTTTTGTCTGCAAAGGCGTTCGACGAACCCTTTTTCTCGTCGTCCGAAAATCCACTCGCCGTGAGAAAATCCACTGCCGCGTCGAAATCGCCGATTTCTTTCGGAGATAACTCAGCAGTGAACAAAAGGTTTTCTCCAGGTTTTAGGGTACACAATCCACTTGGGGTTACACGGAACACATCTTCGGCCAATCCTCTCCTCGTGTCCCATCGCGCCTGCACAACCGCGGTCACCGCGCCGACGTTACTCACGGTCACGGCTCGTGTTGCGGAATCGCCCGGCGCGAGAATGCCGAAATCCAACGACCCTTCTATTTTCGTTGTCGGTCTTGGCGCGCGTGCCACCAGCGGAACGAACGTCTCCCCCGCGTCGGTTTGAATCACGCATTTGTCGAAGAAGTCGTTCTGTTCGTCCGCGCAAAAACTCACCTCGAACGTCGTGGTTAAACCGGGGGATAGCCGCGTCGTCGTGGCCAACCCGTTTTGCGCATTTGCGCCAGGTAACGAAAAGCGGGACGACCCGGGTGGCAACACCTTCACGAAATGCAGCCGGGAATCCGCGTTCCGCAGGGTTAATTGCGCCGTATACGTCACGTTCGCGTGGATGTTGGTGAAAATCAACTCGGGAGGGAACACCCTGAGCCACGGCAACGAACAAGGACCAAGGCCTGAGCTGTTCTCCAGGCCAAGGAACCGCCCGCTCATCTTTTACTCTTTTGTCGATCGTGCCGTTTACTGGGTTGATATTGACCGAGCAATGCGACGGGTCACCGGGGTCACCGCGCAGCCAGTCGTAAACTCCGCACGCCCTAGACCCTGCCGCTCTTTCCCAAACGTGTCCCACGCACAGCCGGTCGCCACCGATCGCGTTTCACGCCACAAACGGCACGGCTCGCGCGCCTGCTAATGGTGCCACTTCCGGATCATTAACATCATTTTTCGGTCAGCGCTGCAGCGCTGTCACAAAAGCTCGACAAAAAGCAAGGACGCTCATAAGTCTCGGCACCCCTCCCCTCCACGATGGCCTTCAACACGGCCTCCGGTGTTGAAACACGCGCTCGTGAAAGGACGCGCCTACGCGATATCGCGAACGTCGCGAAGCAGCCGGGTACGCATGATACCTTCCCGGGTCTCGCTTCGACGTCGTGGTCACGCATATTCTCAGATCTGAGAACCTGGCAGATCCAATAGATCTCGCTCGCCTTGGTGCGGTGAGTCGTGGGATGCGCGACGCGGTGGCGGCGACGGGGCGCACGATGGCGGAACATGATGGATACCAGTGTTCGAGACTCGAATATTTGAGCACCCTGAAGCACATGCGATCGCGAGGTCGTCTGGCGCACGTGAAATACCTGTGCCTGGCAGCGGCGAGTGGGCAGCTCGAGGAGTTGAAGCTGTTGCGTGAGGACGGCTGCCCGTGGAACGAGATGACGTGCGCGTACGCGGCATGGGGCGGGCACATCGAGGTGATGCAGTGGGAGCGCGTGAACGGCTGCCCGTGGGACGAGCGGACGTGCTCGGCGGTGGCGTTGGGCGGGCACCTCGAGGTACTGAAGTGGGCGAGCGCCAAGGCTTTCTGCCCGTGGGACAGAGACACATGCGCGTACGCGGCGCAGAACGGGCACCTCGAGGTGCTGCAGTGGGCGCGTGCGAACGGCTGCCCGTGAGACAGACAAAAGTGCTTGGGGGCGGCGCATGACGGGCACCTCGAGGTATTGAAGTAGGCGCGCGCAAACGGCTGCCCGTGGGACAAGTGGACGTGCGCTGGGGCGGCGTGGCACGGTCACCTCGAGGTGCTGCAGTGGGCGCGCGCGAACGGCGCCCGGTGGACCGCAACGACGCGCGCTAAGGCGGAAGCTTTCGGGTACATCAATACTGACGGAAGTTCGTGTGACGAATCGGACGATGCTGAGCACGACCAGGATGAAGACGACGATTCGGACGACGACGACGACGACGAGACGAGCGAATAAACTACTTTTTTCGGTAATACGACACCCCTAAAACTCCGCGCTTCCCGGGAACCGCGGGAAGGGAATGACGTCCCGAATATTTTCCATCCCCGTGCAGTACTGCACGAGGCGCTCGAACCCTAGCCCGAACCCCGCGTGAGGCACGGTGCCGTACCGTCTCAAGTCCAAGTACCACCAGTAGCTTTCCTTGTCCAACCCGACTTCTTCGATTCTGCGTTCTAAAACGTCTAACCTCTCTTCCCGTTGCGACCCACCCATTAGTTCCCCCACACCAGGCACCAGCATGTCCATCGCCGCGACGGTTTTGCCATCCTCGTTTTCGCGCATGTAAAACGCCTTGATTTGTTTCGGGTAATCCCGAACGATCACGGGCTGGCCTTTAAACACCACCTCCGTTAAGTACCGCTCGTGTTCTGACTGCAAATCGCTGCCCCACTCCACAGGGAACTCGAATTTCTTCGCCCCGGTTTCGATGGCGTGCAACACGTGCTCCACCGCTTCCGTGTACGTGATCCGCGCGAAGTCCTGCGTCGCGACTGCGCGTAAACGCTCTCGCAAGTTATCCTTTGAGATGTTCGTCTCGAAGAACTCGAGGTCCTCGTCGCAGTGCTCCAGGACGTGAAGCACGCAGTGTTTTAAATACGCCTCCGCGCAGTCCATGTCGTCTTGGAGATCCGCGAACGCGAGCTCGGGTTCCACCATCCAGAACTCCGCTAAGTGCCGCGACGTGTTTGAGTTCTCCGCGCGAAAGGTGGGGCCGAACGTGTACACGTCGCGCATGGCGCACGCGAAGATCTCGGCGTTGAGCTGGCCGCTGACCGTTAAATAAGAAGGCTTTCTAAAGAAATCTTGAGTGTAATCAACCGAGCCGTCTTTGTTTTTAGGGACCTGTTTTGAATGTGACCTGGTTGAAACCGGCGTGACCGGCGTTTCCAAACTGGCCAGCGCCGCTTTGCGTCGCAACAGCTCACCAACCGCGACGTCCACCTCGTCCTTCGTGGCCTGACCCGCTTTCTTATGTTCCTTCAACGCTTTCACGACATCGCCTTGCTCGGTAACCGAAGCCTTGGCAGCTGTGATGTCCGCCTCTGACGCCGGCACCGCGGCGACGCCAGCACCGCTCCCGCCCGTCGCGCCGTCCGTGCCGTTCAACAAAGTGGTAACTTGGAACTGCTCCCCCGCGCCTTCGCAATCGGAGGCGGTGACAATCGGGGTGTTGACGTACGTGAACCCGTGTTGCTGGAAGAACGTGTGCGTAGCAAACGCGAGCTGGTTACGCACGCGCGACACCGCGCCTATCGTGTTTGTGCGCGGGCGGAGGTGCGCTGGTACGATTAACCCCGAAAGTGTCAGTCTCGAGTCTTACTGTACTCCGCAAACAGTGCACTTGTGATGTATTTGGCACAGAGCCGCGAGTACGCCAGGAAGAGTTACCAGTAGTGCACTTCCGTCTGGTATGGGCAATCAGTCCGGCGGAATGAGTTCAATGGGAAAGCCCCGTACCTATGCCTCGCAGAAACTCCAGGGATGTTTTTTTCTTTTGCAGCGGAAACGTCGCGGCGTCGGCGGCGCCAATCAATTGGATGGAACTCGCCTTGACCTCGACTTTCTGTTTCCCGCCCGGTGACAGCACGACCGTGCCCTCGATGACCACGGATGCGCCGGTGGATATTTTCCCGTCCGACAAAACCGAAGACCCGTCCGCCCCAGGCGTCACCACGGCTTGAATCCCGGACAACGACGACCCGTCGTTGACCTCCACGAACGACAAATCCTTCTGCGCCCTGAGATAGTAAAAATAAATGTCAGTCTCGTATGGGCAACCAGTCGGAGGAATGTGGTTAATGGGAAATACTTACCTGACCGTCCGCACCCACCCGCGCAGCGTGACCTGGTCCCCGACCCGGGACTCGCCACCGTCGGAACCCTGTGGTGTGGTGGGGGTTTCGGGTTTAGGGTTCAGGGCTAGGTCAGGGGGTGCACGAAGGAAGGCGGCGGTACGGTTCGGGTTCGCGTGCATCACGGCCGATCGATCGGGTGGGAAAACGTGGATAGCGCAGCGCGGCACGTCACAAGTCACGACGACCCCTTTGCGAATGCGAACGGCGTGGCCGTGACCCGCCACGACCCGACGGGTTCACGACACGCACCTTGATCGCGGCGATGCGTTCGTGGCGCTTGAACACCTTCCCAACCGTGGTGGTCGGTGCGTCCGCATCGGTCGCCACCGCACGAACGGCGAAGGCCACGCGCGCTCCTCCTGGGATCGCGACGACCCGACGCGGGGTAGCGCGCGCCACGAACGCGTTGGACACGGCGCGGCGCCCGAAACACGCGACGCCGGTGCGCACCACCAAACGCGTGGTCATCATCGTGGCCATCGCGAGACTCGGGGTGGGGAAGCGAGGCGCGGCGGTGTGTGTGTGACTGCGACGAGCAGGGAGACCGAGTAGGGGCCGACTTTGGTTGCTTGGGGTAACTTTTTGGCAGGCCAAAGTGAAACGCCGTTTCGCCACGTTGTCTGAGCAGCAGAGAGCAGAAACTGATGAAAAAGGTGGGAAACGTTTCCAAAAGACGTATCTCGCACGGGCACACGTGTCCACGAATTCCGACGCCTCCTTCTCGCCACCAATCAACGAGACACGTGTCAGCTGTCGTCGAAAATATCACGCGCTTTCCGAAACGAAAAACGCGGTTCGTATCTTTCGATTGCGTCCAAAGCGCGTCACTCCAACCCGCACACCTTCCGCACCATGGCCTCCCTTTCCTTCACCTCCGCGGTCTCTATGCGCCCCGTTCTCGCGGCCAAGGCCACCAAGACGATCGTCTCCACCAAGGCTAACGCCCTGGGCGGTGGCGGCCCGAACATTCCCGCTGCCGATTACAAAAAGAAGATGGAGGAAAAAAACAAGCTCATCGCCGCGAACAAAGCCAAGGCTGGCGCCAAGGCTGGCGCCAAGAAAGCGGCTCCCACCCCCGCACCCGCTGCGAAGAAGGTCGCCGCGCCCGCCGCGAAGAAGGTTGTCGTTGCCAAGAAGCCGGTCGCCACTCCCGCCAAGCCCTCTCTCTTCGCCAAGAAGCCGGTCGTGAAGAAGTTGGAAGCCAAAAAGGTTGCACCCGCGAAAGTCAGCGCCGGCTTCGCGCTGCCGGTAGCGCCTAAAGGAGCCTACACGATCGCGGGCAAGAAATAGGATCACCGTGAGGCACTGGCGGACTATCAGGTGTTGCTGAATAGAAAGATAGACGCATAGACTATATCAATCCGAAAAAAACTACGTACTACACCACACACCTCTCCCGTTTGCTAGACCGACGCCATCACCACTCTATCAATCCGAAAAAAACTCGCACTACACCACGCACCTCTACCGTTTGCTAGACCGACGCCATACCACCTGTACCACAACGATACCACACTAACTACCCCTACACTCCTCGCGGCGGTTGCGGCATCAGTAGGTTGTAAAACTGCGAAACGAAGACGTCTTGCGCTTTTTTCCACCCGCACCACCGCGGAACGATCGCGGAAACGTCCTCCCCGCCCGTGTAGTGCGGGTCCAGAATAAGAAACGCGCACTCGCCGGTTTTTTCGCACCACTCCACGCCCAGTAGTGTATACGCGAGCTGTCCGCCTCCCATCATAACCGGCGTGCCTATTTCGTCGAAGTGTTTCGCTAACTCGCGTGCTTTTTGTGGTAAATCCAGCCCCGACGCAACCGTCATGATTTTTGACCCCACGCCGTATTTCTCGTCGAGAAAGTAACTCAGCTCGATGGCGCCGATCCAGCTGTTGGAGTCGAGGAACGCAGGAGGCTTGTCTCCCATCGCGACTAGCGTGGACTGGATATCGCGGTGAGACGGTATGGGTACGTGGGTGTACCCATTCAACCGGAACCAGGAACAAATCGTTTGTAAACTGCGGTACGCGCACCCCCACCCGGCGTCGTCCACGCCGTCCTGCGCGTAGTGGTAGTAGTCGTATTTCCCCCTGACTAAATGCGCAGTGCCGCTGGGAAACACGTGCGAGTTTGGCAAACCTGGAGACAGTGAGTGGACGTCGCGAAGCCTGCGGACACTACTGCCAGGCGGGTCTGATGGGCGCGCACGGGCAGTACTACGCATCACCGCCACGTTGGCGACTCGCAGCGCCGGTCGATCGGCGGGCAGCCCGCACAAAACGTGATACTTGCGTCGTGCCTTTTCTAAACCGAAATCGGGGTCCACCACTTCGTTGCTGAGTGACAACGGCCATAACGGCGGGAGCAGGTACACGAGTGTCACCGGGTGACTCATTTGAGTCGGAAAAAAGTGCAAACACCTGGGTTCGCGCGCGCGCCAGGTTTGCGACGAGTCACCGGAGTTCTCCATTTCGTCGAGGCCAGAAATGAGCGACTCTATTTGTTTTTCAAGCGACGCGCGCAACGCGTGCGCGACGTCGGAGAAGCACCCGCCGGTTCGTGAGACGTACGCCAGGACGTCGCAGTGCGCGAAGCGTGCCGTTGATGCGGTTGATGTGTCGGAACTTATTTCGGAACTTTGTGCAGACAAAGTCACGGTCGGCGCCGGGTAAATGCGGCTCGCGTCGCTTCCTACGTTCGAAGCGCGAAGCAGCGCGGACACGAACTGCGGACGGATTGCTGACTCGGTTTCGGTTTCGTCGTCGCCGTCGTCGCCGCCTCCCACAAATTCCATGCACTCGCCGACAAGTGAATTGTCACTCGACGTCCCCGCACCTGCGACGATTCGTGTAGTGGACGGTCTCGCGAGCAAAGGCGCGCCACCTTTGCTCGACGTATTTTTCCCTTTCTTGCCTCTGCCCGGTTTTTTCTTCTTTTGAGCGATCGCCGCCGACGACGACGTTGACGCGACGTCTTCGTCCTCCCCCCCGAGCTCCATCACGAAGACTAACTTCTTGGTGTCTTCCTTCGCCGTTTGCAATGCCTGTCTCCACCCACGCGCGGAGTTACGTGCGCCAATCGGGATTTCAAGCTCGCTTCTGAACACCTGGTACTCGCGCGTCGTCCAGTTTTTTGGAAGCGGTTCACTTTGGAGGGCAACCAAGGTGTCCCCGCGACGTTGGAAGTACTTCGTGCCTTCGTTATCCACGGTGGCGACGAGAAACGATACGCCGATAAGTGCGTTCGCGACCTCTTTGGCGTACACATCGGCACCAGAACTGGTACCGGACACGTACGCGCCCACCACGGCCAGGCCGCCGGGTAACACCGCGCTGGCGCGGCGCAAATCTGCGCGGACATCATCATCATCATGACTCTCCCGACACAAACTGCCGTTCACCACGAGGTCTCCTGGTTTGCGATCGGAGGGACCCACGAGCCAGCCCCGGGGTGGCGTCTCGCATTCCCGAGCCTGAGCCACAAGTTCCACCAGCCGCGACGCGACCGCGGGGTCCACACGGAGCGACATCGACCGGGCAACCCGGCGCCGCGGTGCTGTGATTTTCTTGACGACAGATTGACTGATGAAGTGATGATTTTGGCGCTCGCCACCCGTTGGGGCGATTTTTTCGGTGGCAGAGTCACGCGGGCACCACCATCTGGCACACCCCGCCGCGCGGCAGGTCGCAACATCTGACGCGCGATGTCGAGTGCCGGTGATTTGGAGGCGCAAGTGCGCGCGATTTACGTCCAGCTGGAGTGCGTACGCTGCCCATGCCCAAACGGCACGCGCGTCTCATTCGGCCTTTCTCTTTCTGTTTTTCACACGTGGAGAGATGTTTTTTAGAGGAGACGAGAGGCGTCGCCCCCCCTTTGCTTTGTACCCGAACCTACCTTCCAACTAACCCCCTCTCACCCTGTCCGCGCATGTATTCACCAGGGATGGTTTCGGCGACACGCGGACCCTGGAGGGCGACCCTGTGGTGGCGAACGCGCATTTGAAAACAATGACTGGCAAGATGGCGGAATCCAAGCGCTTGATCAAGGAGTTCGAGCGCGTTTCCAGGGAACAGCAAACCGGGTTCGACGAACAAAAAGTAGCCGCCACGAAAAAGGAGCTGGTGCAGAAACTCAACGGGTTCGTGAACAAGAAAAAAGCGGCGCAGGCGGATGTTGCGGCGCGGGTGGCGAATGACGCGGCGGCGGGAGGGAACACGGATCGACCGTCTGTGACTCAAGACAATGGAACGGCGTCTGCGTTTGCGTCCGCGTCGGTCGCGACGCTCGCTGGAAGAGTCGGCGGTTCCGCCGGGACTGGCGGGGCACAAACACAAAACGATCCAAACGCGGTGGCTCTTTTCGGCAAAGCATCGAAAGCGTCAAAAGCTCCAACGCAGCCTGAAGAGGTGTCCCTGCAGGTCATGGAAACCAAGGACATCATCACGAAAGGCCGTGAGACGATGAGCGCGACGGACGCCGCCATCGAGCGCAGTAAAAAAACCGTCGAGAGTACCATACAGCTGGGCACCCAAACCGCGGAGGCGCTGCGAGACCAGACCACGCAAATGGAAAGGGTGGTGGATGACTTGGACGAAATTCACTTCTCGCTGAAAAAGAGCTTCAAGGTGATTCGGGATTTAACAAGGGGGTTGGCCACGGATAAGTGTATCCTAACCCTGCTTTTCCTCGTCGTCGCCGGGGTCGTCGCGATAATCGTGGTCAAGATAATGGGCGTCGACGAAAACGACCAAGTCATCGACGTGGACCCGCTGAATAACCAGGACTCCGCGCCAGCAGCGGCGACGAGGATGAGCCGGAGGCTGTTGTTCACACGGGTGGGGGGGTTGGATGGGTGGGGGTGATCTAGACGTGTTCGCGAGATGAGTCGGAGTACGGCCAAGTGTAAATGTAGAATATTTTCCCTCCCCAAAAAAAATTAAAGAATACAGCGCTCTCTCGGAAGCCTCGACGCACAACGACGCGCGCACGACACCCTCCGCGATGGATTCGGACGCAGCGCACACCGCCATGACTGCCACGAACGATACTATCGCGACCGTCACTACTTCAGCGAGCCTTGCCGACGCGCAAGAAGCCATCCCCGGCCTTCCCGACCACCTCGTGGACACGCACGTCCTCTGATCTGAGCATTTCGACGACCCCGTCGATCTCGCACGGCTCCCAGCGGTGAGCCGCGCGATGCGCGACGCGGTGGCGGCGACGGGGCTTCAGTTTGAGGAGCTTGATGATTATGAGGCTGCGAAGCTCGGATGTTTAAGCGTATTGCAGCACATGCAACGGGGAGGTCGTCTGCGGCATCGCGAACTCCTTTGTATGAAAGCGGCGAAGGGCGGACATCTCGAGGTGCTGCAGTGGGCTCGCGCGAACGGCTGCCCGTGGGGCGTTGTGACGTGCTACGTGGCGGCGGAGGGCGGTCACCTCGAGGTGTTGCAGTGGGCGTGCGCGAACGGATGCCCTTGGAACGCAGTCACGTGCTCGGCGGCGGCTGGGAGTGGGTACCTCGAGGTGCTGCAGTGGGCGCGCGCGAATGGCTGCCCTTGGGACGAGAGGACTTGCACGAACGCGGCGTACGGCGGGCAGCTCGAGGTGCTGAAGTGGTTGCGCGATAACGGCTGCCCGTGGGACACGGATGCGTGCGCAGAGGCGGTGCAGAAAGAGCACCTTGAGGTGCTGCGGTGGTTGCGCGCAAACGGCTGCCCGTGGGACGCAGGCACGATCGCGTTGGCGCGTAAGTATGGGCACGATGACGTGGTTATCTGGGCAAAAGCAAACGGCGCGCCTGATGAGCCTGCTGAATCTGACGATGATTCTGATTGAATACACTGGAATAGCAAGTTATGATTACACCGACTTGTTTTCCGACCGCGCGCGTTTACTTCGGCGCAAAGGAACTGTGTTTTCAGTTGGCGGTGTGTCTGTTGGCGGTGTTTCTATAGCTGGCGCGTCTGGTGGCGGTGTTTCTATAGCTGGCGCGTCTGGTGGCGTCTCCGCGGGCGCCGTCTCGTCAGGCTCCGTCTGCATCAGTGTTTCTTCCCCGTCCCCGGAGCGCCGCCGCTGCCGCGCGACTTCCGCTTGCGCCTCCGCGTTGACTAAGTCGCGAATCGCCCTGGTGAACGGGACGCCCATGTTCACATGCGTGTGTGGAATATCTTCATCATCCGACGGCTCTTCGTCATCGCTCGCGGATGCACTCGCGTCTTGTGAATCATTTTCCGTGTCTTCATCGTCATCGTCATCGTCGTCGTCCTCGTCTTCGTCTTCGCTTTCTCCCCGCCTGCGTAGCCGGTTCCACACCTCCGTGAAGTTCCCCCCCCGTTCCATCGCGGCGAGCATCGTCTCCGCGAGCTCGTCCGTTTCATCCACTTCCCGATTAGGCGTCGGCACCAGGTGCGCGCCTTCCCCCGGTTCCCACACCCTCACCACGTCGTCGATCCCGCTTGTGACCAAGATGGGAAGCCGCGGGTGCGGCACCACGTTGTTCACGACTTGCGAATCCGCCTGCAGTTTCGTGACCAAGGTTCCGGTGTCTTTGCGCCATACGAACAAACCGCCGCAGTCGCTTCCGGTGGTTACGTATTGGTCGTCGCACATAAAGGAGACGGATTTGAGAAAAGTTTTGACGTTTTTGTGCCCCGTGAACCGCCGGACTACCGGGTTTTGCACCAAGGTCTGGTCGGGGTCGAACAAGCTCCACGGATCACCGTCACTCACCAAACCGGCGGCGCCGCCAGGCGTGGCGCTTCGCCGTTGCGAAACCGCGCGGTCCCGCGGTAACGAAGCGCTGCGACGTTCCGTGGCCGCGCGGAATCGCTCTCGCTGGTCGTGAGCGTCAATCTCGCGTAAACGATCAGCCGCGTCTTCTTCATCCTCGAATTCATCATCCCCCGCTTCATCCCCATCCTCGTCGGATCCGTTGTCGTACCCGAACTCGGGCGACGGCGACCGCGACGGGTGGAGCGCGGTTGGCGACGCGAGCGCGGTTTGCGGGTTCACGCCGGAATGTCCGGACGTAACCCCCGGGTGGGTGGTCCACGCAACGCCGTCGCTCGCAGCGTCCATCGCCCACCCGTCCACGGAGTGATCCTGGCCTTGCACATGTTTGCCAGCCTCGGTGTGCGGCACGTCACCCAAAATTCCTCCGTGTGGACGCGCTTTGTACTCCCTTTCCGCGGCGTACCGGTCGATGACGTACAAGCGCTCGCCCCTGTAGTTCACGGCGAGTTCGCCGGTTCGCGAATACGCCAGCCCCGACACGCCGTCGAACTGTACCCGTCGCGTGTTAAACCCGGTTTTCTTACCCGGGCAGTACTTCGCCACGACTTGTAGGTTTGACGGGTGTTCTCCGTGCGCGGACGGGCTCGAGAGCCTTTCCCTGCCGGTCGGCAACGCGAACCGCCGCAAGTCGAAAACCCGGACGTACGGATCGTCGCACCCCACCGCGAACTGCGTCGGCGCCGTCGGGTCGAACGCCAAATCGCTGAGACTGCCTTGCGTGGATAAGTCGCACACCGTCTCCCAGTTCCGTTGGCCGCCAGTGCTTCCATTGACAGAAGAAGTCGGTACCCGCAAGTCGAACCGCCGGACCTTCCCGTCCTGGTGCGTGGTGAGAAACACGTCGTGGTCGTAGAACTTAACCTTGTACGATTAACGCCGAAAGGGTCAGTCTCTCGGACCGTGTGTATTCCGGGACTGAAAAGGGGTCCAGCCCTGTCCTCCAGAGTACGAGGGACTGGAAAGGGGTCCGGCCCTGTACTCCATAGTACGAGGGACTGGAAAGGGTAGGCCCTGTACTCCACAGTATCCGGGATTGGAAAGGGGTCCCCCCGGAGTGGGGTCACCCGACTTTCTGACTGTACTCCACATGGAGCAGTATCAGGGTTTAGGTTTCTCGTATGGGCAATCAGTCAGATGAATGTGGTGATTGGAAATACGCGCCTTCATGCCCATCCCGGGTTCGTGCACCGCGAAAAAGTCGCGCCGTTGGAACAGGGACGCCGCGAACGGCGAGTCGTGGTCAGGGTCGGTGACCCACCGCCGCCGCGGTCGGTGCCGAGTGGCACTGGGCGACTCGCCAGCGTTACGTGCACTTGCACCAGCACCAGCAGCACTTGCGTGAAACCCGGCTGCCAAATCAATCAGCCGCACGTCGCCGTCGCCCGCGGCGGTGACGCACTTTTGCGATCCACTGCCCGGAACGAACTCGGCGCTGAGAGATAAAAAAGAAAGTGTCAGTCCCGTATGGGCATTCAGGGAGGCGGAATGTGGTAATTGGGAAATACTTGCCTGAATATGTTATGCACGTGCCCGGTGTATATTGACCCCCGGCACGGGAAGTCGCTGCCCACGCTCCACACGCATACACAAAGGTCGTCACTTCCCGTGAGCAACAACGACGCGTCATCGTTCCAGGCCACGCTGTTGACGCACCCGGCGTGTTTCTCGAGCTGGTTGGTTAAGCGCAATTTCGCGACGCACCAGTTGGAGGATGCCTTTGGGTAACGCGCGTGTTTCCGGTCCCAGGCACGACGGGAAATGGAGTGGAACACGGATGAGTCGTACGGGGGGGACATCTGGCTTTCCGTCCGAAAAGCAACACCACTTCGGGTTTCGTCGTACGCGACCTTTGCACCGCCTGCCCTGCTGACGCCCACCACGGTCGCCCGGTTCCCCAACCGGGGTAACACTTCCGGAACCGGTTCCTAAAAGTATCTCGTGGATTCCACACGACGCGAAAGTTTTCACGGACACGCACGCGTCCGCCCGCGTTGGAACACGCGCGCGCAAAGCGCGAGTCGCGTTCGGCACACGCACGACGCTACCCAGAGAGCGCGTGCACGCGCGCCTGCGTGTGGCGGTGAAGTGCTTCGAGGGGATGACGTGACTTTGCCGAAAACCTCGTGTTGGCCAAAAAGCAACGAAATTTTTCGAGAGCCTCATTTACCGGTAATGCACCCTCCCCGAGCAGCAAGAGACCAAACCGCGTGGCGCGGTGACCGGGCGTCGCGGGCGGCACTTGGGTTTGTCGTGGTCACGGCGACCGAGTGCGGACGATGTTGGGTGTTTCGCGCGTCGCGCGAACCCTCGCGGCGCGTGTCACGACTTCGCGCCCGAGCGCCCCATCTTTTTCGGGCGGAGGGTGCCGACGAATTCGGTGGTCGTCCGTGTCTTTCCACAGCAGCGAGTGCGCGTGGGGCGGCGCTGATCACGAAACAGTGGACATGGACGCGTTTCTGGCGCGGTTCAAGAATCACGAACAAAGCGGTGTCCCAGCTGGCGCGGGCGTGGAGACCGACACGGGCGCGCGTTTCGACCTCGCGCGCATGCGACGTCTGCTTTCGGTGCTAGGGAACCCACAAAAAGGCTACCCCATGATTCACGTGGCCGGTACGAAAGGCAAAGGCAGCGTGGTTTCGTTGCTCGCCTCGATTCTTCGAACCGCCGGGTTGAACGTGGGGACGTACAAGTCACCGCACGTACGCAGTGTCTCCGAACGAATCGTGTGCGGCCCGTTTCCTGAGTCGGAAAGAAACGGAGACACCGTTTCGCCGAGCGGGCTGGACGTTTCCGCCGCGGAGGCGGTGGCGAAATTTTTAGTGGAACACGAAACCGACCAACTCACGTACTTCGAGCTGTTGACCGCGTTTGCGTTTTTGGAATTTAAAAAGAACAAAGTGGACGTAGCCGTGGTCGAGGTGGGCGTGGGCGGGAGCACGGACGCGACGAACGTTTTTGAAAGCAAAGACCTCGCCGCGGCGGTGCTCACGGCGCTGGGCGACGACCATCTGGACGCGCTTGGCGGGTCGCTCGGGTCCGTGGCGGCTGCTAAGGTACGTGTTGGGCCTTTCACCAGTACTGGCGACTGCTACATACGTCACAACAAATGCACTTTTGACTGCCCCTGGTCGACTACACTACTAGTAATCTTTACCAGTACTGGCAACTGTTACAAACCCACACTCGCCGACTCAAGACTGACACTTTCTTTTATCAATCTCAGTCGGGAATAGTGAAGTACAAGCGGCCTGTGTTTATGGGTAAACAACCATCGTTGGAACACGAAGCGTTTTTGCTTTCGAACATCTACCGAAGGGGCGCGCGGCTGGTGGACGAATCCGACGTGGACGTCGTTTCTTTGTTGAAAAAAACGCAGTGGAATGAAGTTAGCGCATCCCCGCGGCAGCACGTGGATTTCACGATACAAAGTGTCTCCGGTGATCGCGACGACGGGGTTACCGACTTAACCAAAAGAACGCTGCGAGACGTCCAAATGCGTCTGTTAGGTCCGCACCAGCGCGAAAACGCGGAACTCGCGGTGAGGGTCGCCGAGTTTCTACGAAACGGCGGCGGGTGCGGTTTCGACCACCGCGACGGCGGGGATTCGGTTTTTGGAAAAATCACGGATGCGCACGTGCGGTCCGGGCTGGAAAACGCAACGGCGCCGGGGTGTTTCGAAGTGCTGTTGAAAATGGAAAGTACGACAGGTAGTGGTGGTGATACACATGCAGGTGATGGTGAGACACGCGGTGGTAACACCGTGGTGGTCGTGGCGGACGGCGCGCACACCACGGACTCGGCGTCGGCGCTTTTTAAGACGCTGCGGGAGACGCTTTTGGGTTCGGCTGCAACAGACGACTGCACCAACTCCAACGACTGTTTACCCATACACGTTCACGGAAAGGACCCCAAAAAACTCGCCGTGGTGGTCGCGATGGCGAGCGATAAGAACCATCACGGGTTCATGACACAAATTGTTAGCGCGAATCCGGACGTGGTGGTGTTTACGGAAACCCTAGTTGCAGGAGCAGGGCAAAGGGCGACGAAAACGGAAACCCTGCGGTTGGCGTGGGACCGGGCTACGCGCGACGACGACGACGACGACGGCGAAACAAAACGAAATCGGAAAAAAACAATCGTCGTCTCGGTGCCGTGTCTGGAGGATGCCATGGACCACGCGATGGCCGCCATGACTGGCCTTGGCGGGGGCGTGGTGTGTGTCACCGGGTCGCTCAACGTCATAGGACGCGCGGAAACCTGGGCGAACGCGCGAAAGGGTCCGTAGGACATTTATATATGGGCTCTGTGGACTACTGTAAAAATCACTTGGCGTCTTTTATTCACTTTTGCACCTGCTGCAGTTCGGTCGTCGCCACTTTCGATCGCCACTCACTTTTCCGAACACCCCCACGATGACCGCCCCCGCGAACGCCTTCGAGGCGCCTGCCAAGGTGGAGCTCACAGCGGAGCAAGCCACCGGTACGTCGTGTGCTGTTTAGATCGTCTGTACTGTCCACGCGTTCACGATGAGCCGGGATCCCGGCGTCGTGTGGTTAAAATCTCTTCTCGTGACACTTTCCGCACGCTTCGATCGGGACCAAGGACCGGGTCACCGTGACACCACCGAGTCATCGATACGCAGTCACTCGATGCGATTGTCGCTACAGCTGTGTCTTGGCTGCTGTGGTGTCGTGGATTGATGTTGACCCCTGGGTCATCAATCAGTCAACGCATCAAGGTCGTAACAACCGTGTTTGTCTGACCCCTCGCCTTCCCCAACCCCAAATCCTCACAGATGCGTTGCACAAAACCATCGAGCTCCTGAAGCTCCCCGAAAACGTGGCGAAGATGGACTCGGCGAAGGCGCAGATGGCCGCGCAGCCGGACAACGTGATGCTGCTGATGATGATGGTCCTTCCCGTCGCGACGTCCGTGCTCGCGCCTATTTTAATGGAGTTTAAATTCCCGGCGGACCAAGGCGGTTTGATGATGTTCATGAGCGCCGTGACGAAACACAAAGGCGACTCCGTGATCGCGGGGCTGGGGAAGGAAATGCGAAGCGCTTTCGTGCCTGAGTCCCTGGAACAGGTGGTCAACGCCATGCTTTCGGGAGGAGGCATGTGACGCGGGAGAGTGAGTAACGACGCAAAGCCTTTCCTTAAAAACAAGCACACGAGTCAGTCGTACTTAATCGTAGAGTCGCCTTAAACTTAATTCAAGAAGTATAAAAAAGGTAGCAGCGTGAGCTAGTAGACCGGATTATGAATAAAACTCAAGACCTTTCCAACAAAACGTAAAACAACTACCGCGACCGCGACGCCGCGATTGGCGACGGCTCGCGGTCCGCGCCGTCCCCCCCCCCCGCCAGCGCGCCTTCGATGAACGACCCCACGGAGTCCATGCTCACGCTCTGTTTGCTCGTTGTTGAGGCTTCGATTTCTTTACCCGATCCGCCACTCCACAGATCCCGCGCGCGCGAAAACGCTTTGGAATTAGAGTTAATTTCGTTTTTAGAAACCGCCAACGCCACGCGTTGGTCGTCGCCCAAACGCTTCCCCGCGTCCCGCAACGGCCCCCAGTGCTCCCTCGTACCCCCCGCCATGGTGTCCCACTCCCGGTACCCCTCCCCGCCGCTTAGGGCTTCGTTTTTTTCTTCGTGGAAGTGCACGAACACGGGGGCGTCTAACAGTTTCGGCCGCGCAGCGAGCAGCTCGGTCTCCGCGAAGCGCAGGGTGTCGAGCACCAGGGGCAGTTTCTGGCGAAACACCAGCGACCGCAACCCTTTTGCCCAATCGAGCCACCAGTGCCCGTCCACCCGTACGAAGCAATGCACGTGCAGCCCGTCTTCTCTCCACTCGGCTAAAACCTCATCACGCAAAACCTTGGTGATCCACACCGCGGTTTGCCCGCCGTTGAAATCGGGCGCGACGCTCATTGTTAAGTGCCGCGTCACGTCGTTGTGCGTCAGCGTGTACCGCCGTTCCCGGTTCGGCTCGGGGGTGGTTCTTTGCGTGTCCAGGAAAAAAACCGAGCACCGCTTCGGGTCGAACTTCAGAAGCCGGATTTCGGGCAAAGACGCGGTTGGGTTTAGGGTGTTTACTCGATTCCTTGACCCCCGTGTGGGTGTGGTCGCCCGCCATGTCTCACCTCGGAATTTACGTCCAGACGACGACCCGACCGACGCGGTCGCGCCCCGCCGATATCCGCGATCCAAACCCGTCGCGAAGGCGCTCGCGGTGGCGGTGCCGTGAGAGGTGGCCCCCAAGGTGGCACAAGACATCGTGTTCCGCGGTGGAAAACACACCTAAGGCCTCGGCACGAACCGTGATCCGGATACAGTGCAACCCGCGGGCCTGATACCCTTGAGTACACAAGCGACCGGGACGGTCCGCGACCGCGTCCCAAAGGTTCCACCCCGACGTCCGCACCCGGTTCCGACCACGCTCGAGTCAGCCACAATTCCAACACAAACGCGAACCGCCCTCGCGTCGCCCCGTGCGACGCGAACTGCGTTTCCCGGGGCAACCAAGGACCAGGTATCTATCTCTCCCCGATTCCAGGCATGCTTTGCTTTGCTGTGTCTCGAGACCCCGGGATGGCCAAATGGAGGCGAGTCCACAGAGACCGCAGTCTGCAAAAGAAGCCCCGATCGTCCAGATGTACCCCGTTCACCTTCTGTGAACTTGGACCAATCAGCGTCGAGGGGACAAACCGAAGGGTGGATCTCTTGATCGAATGTGGATTTTAATCTCGACTCTCTTGCGTTGTGTGACGTCGACAAGTGCCGAAAATCTCCGCCCTCCGCCACCGCACTGCCTCGAGCGCGTGTCTCCCACGACGCTCTGCTTCACATGGCGGCTCTTCTGAGCTCCGCCGCGGTGTCAAGAGTGGTCGCGGGCGCGAACACGGCAAAGCCGCGCAGGCCCGCGGTCTCGACCAGCATGAAAGCCACGTTACGGTACGTGCCGGCGAAATTTTTGGCCGCGAACCGGTGGCGGTGACGTCCCTACCACGATGCGGCGTCCCGAGGCGCGGTCCTCGGCCGTTTCCGGGTTCCTTCCGGGTTGGTGCTTGTCAATTATGTCGTGTGCATCACGGGCCAGGCAACGCGCGGGTCAGGCGGCGTCTCGTGAACCCAAACGTCGCACCGCAGTTTCCGAACGGCGCCAGCTGGTGGGGACCGACCCACCGCCTGCGATTGGCGAGTTTTAAAAGACAATCACATTCTTGTTGGACGCGTTTCTGTTATCATCGTCCCCTGACCCTCCGTCGAATCCCCCCGTTGAATTCCTTTCATTCGCAGTGGTTCACATCCGATGCATCCTGCTTCGCTCACAAAGCGGTCACGCACCTCACTCCGCAGGGTTTCCACCACAACGGTTAGAGCGGTGGCGACCCCCGTGAAGGGCGTGGAGTACGACCCCGTGATCGCGCCGAGGCCGGACGTCGCGATGCCTTCGATGTCCGACCCGTGGACCGACCCGAAGTGGAAGGACGTCAAGTGGACGGTGTACCGTGATGTGGCGTATGACCTGCAACCTTTCGTGGATAAGCACCCCGGCGGTAACTGGCTCATGAACCTTTCAATCCAAAGGGACTGCACCGCGCTGATTGAGTCGTACCATCTGCGCCCCGAGGTATCCGCGGCGCGGTTCAAGGGGTTACCGAAGCTAGCGGATTTTCCTCTAAACGCGGTACCGAAATCCCCACGGCCGAACGACAGCGAGCTGTACAACGCCATACGACAGAGAGTACGAAAAGAGCTGTTCCCGAACGAAGGGAAACAAGCGCACCGGCGCGGCGGAGATTTTGCGGCAGCAACGATTATGGGCACGGCAGTTGCGTGCTACGCCGCGTACGCCGCGCTTCCCGGAATCGTAACAGGTGCTTTCCTTGGCCTCGCCGGGGCTTGGATCGGGCTGACGATCCAGCACTGCGGCAACCACGGCGCCATGAGTCCGCATGTCTGGGTGAACAACGCGTTGGGTTTAACCGACGACTTGATAGGAGGCTCATCGTTGATGTGGCGGTACCACCACCAGGTCTCGCACCACATCCACTGCAACGACAACGCCCTGGACCAGGACGTGCACACCGCGATGCCACTCCTCAGGTTTGACGCAAGGCAACCGAAAAAGTGGTTCCACAAGTTCCAACACCTGTACCTGTTCCTGGCGTTCCCGCTGATGCAGGTAGCGTTTCAAATCGGCGACATCACGGGTTTAATCACGAAGGATTGCGAAGGCGCCAAGCTACACGGCGCGACGTTTCTCGAGCTGGCGACGGTTGTGGTTGGAAAGTTTGTGCATTTCGGTTTGTTGCTAGGCCCCGCGTTGACGCACGGCTGGGCCGCGGTTGGCGCCGGGGTAGCCGCGTTCGTCGCGGTGCAAGGCATGGTGCTGGCGTGCACGTTCGCGGTTTCGCACAACGTCGCTGAGGCAAAGATCCCGCAGGACACGGGGGGCGAGGCGTGGGAACGTGACTGGGGTGTGCAACAACTCGTGACGAGCGCGGACTGGGGAGGGAAGATTGGCAACTTTTTCACCGGAGGCTTGAACCTACAAGTGGAGCACCACTTGTTTCCCGCTATTTGCTTCGTGCACTACCCCGCGATTTCGGAAATCGTGAAAGAGGAAGCGGCCAAGTTCGGCGTGCCGTACTCGTCCTACCGGTACGTATTGTATTTCCCAATTCTCAACACTGTTTTCCCATACAAGGACTGACACTTTTCGTTCACAATCACAGAACCCTTCCCGGGATCTTCGTGGAGTTTATGAAGTTCGTGAAGGACATGGGAACCGCGGAACAGATCGGGAACATCGGGATCGAGCAGGTTCCGCACGTGAACAAGAAAATGTGTCCCATCGCGGCGTTCAACTAGGGGTAAGTTGATTCATTCATTCATTCACGGGACGAGCCCGCCTGTACAAAGCACGCAACGAGGTGATCTCGCCATTTTTTGTTATCAAATTCGACTAGCCAATTTGAACTATCTAGGGAGGTTTATCAGTCGCTCAACTTTCTTTTAAATCGAACATTGAGCTAACTAGAGCGGCTAGATCCTAGCCTATTTTATCACTAGGCACAGCGATAGTTATCTTGTTAGCGGTACGCTCAACGTCAATAGTCTATTCAATACAGCCGGTAATACCTTCAAAAACTTCACCTACCCACTTCACCTACCCATCATGGCAACAACACGTTTTTTGCGCACCGCAGCAACACTCTCATTCACGGCAAAAGCACGTTTTTACGCATCAGCTCCGCCTGCGCGCTTTGTCGGTCAATCTCCAGCGGTTCCAACACTCGGTGCGGCTCCGGCGGCGCTTCACCCTCCGCGTACGCGTCTGTTTTTGTGAAAGAAAAGGTCAATCGTCTTTCGTAACGTGTATGAGTAAGTACGGGCGGACAATTGGCAAAACAGTGTGCGTCGGATTTGGGAAACGCAAACGTACCGTACCCCCGGACGTCTTCGCCATTTCCTCCCGCGTTTCTCCAACTCACCACCCCCCCTCGCAACACCAGCACCCGGTGCGCGCCGTAGTCCTGGAAAAGCTGCTTCGCGTACGCCGCGCGTTCTGTCAAACGCGAGTACAAAACCACTAACTGGTCCGCGTTTGGTTTTGGGAAGTGGAACGTTTTCTGGAAATCGGCAGCGCTCGCGAGTAACGCCCGCGGCAGGTGCTCCACCGGTAAGTGCACCGAGCCTTTAACCGCGCCGTACAGGGCTCTTTCGTCGCACCGCCGGACGTCAATCACGGTCACCGAACTATCGCCCGTGCCGCCTTCGTTGGAGCCGTACTCCAAAAGCAACCCTAGCGCGTCTCTTCCCAGCGTTTCCGTTTCGTTTTCCGTGTTCTCGAGGGTGGAGTTTTCCCGTGCCGAAGAAACGTCCGCGTCCCCGTTTGACGGGTACGTTCCGTTCGTGTCCGAATTTCCATTCCCCGAACCACCATCAGCGTTTTGTATACCCGGTGTCCCTCCTTCGTCCTTCGTGTGTGTGCCATCCCCATCCTTCCCAACCCCAACCGAAGTCCGCGTCTCGTTGGCTTTCGCAATCGGCGGCGCTAACGGCGCCGCCGCCGCTAACCCGCCTTCGATCACGGCGCACCGCTGGAACCCGAGCTGTGTGGCGATGGCGGCGGCTTGGGAAGCGGAGTGCCCATGCGTGCTGATGAACACTATGGTGCTTCTCTTTGACGGCGGGGGGCGGCCTGTTTTCTCGCGCCACACACTTTCCCGGTTCCGCAGGGTCCGCGCTAAAACGTCAACGGGGACGTGCGCCATCTCCAGGCGCTGGGAAATGGCAAACTCATCTCCATCCAAATTGCCGTTGGGCATCGTGTCGCCGTCCCCACCCGTGTCCGTCTCGCCGTCACGAACGTCAATCAGCACCGGCCGTACTGACCGGCTCTGCACTAACAACCAGAACGCGGTGGGGCTCAACCGGGCGTACGCCCGTCGCCCGCCCTTGATCGAAGGCAAGCTCCCATCCCCCACGACCCCGCCAGCAGATGTGTTTTGCCGGCTCTTCAACTCCGCCAGCTTCTGCGCCCGGAGCACGCGTATGCTCCACGCTATTAGGGATAAACACACCGCTGTGGTTAGGGACCCGCCGATGTTGGTGATGTGCATGGTGACTAGGGGGGCGCGGCGCCGGGGCGAGCACCTCCGCCGCTCGACCCGGAACGCGCGCCGCAAACTGTCGGGTTCTCTTGTCACAAAGCAACAAATGCCTGCCAGAAGTTTAGGGCGGGGTTTGACAAACCGGGGTTGCCGTGTGCCGTCTATCCAGTTTGAAGCGAGGCGTGCTCCGCGTGCATTGCACCGCGCGAACACGGGTTTCCCCGTGATCGGTCCGCGAAGATGGCCGCGAGTTTCGCCGCGACGTTCGTGTCCGTCCGGGCGGCCGCGTTCGATGTTACGCGCGGTCGCGCGGGTGACACCAAAACCGTGCCTTCCAAGTTTCCGCGCAAATCGCGTCAAAACTCCAAACCGAGGAACGTGCGCGTGGGCGTGATCGACCCGGTTTCCCTGATGGTGGGCGGCGCCATGGTGACCGCCGGGCGCGCTCTTTTGGCGAGGAACGAACAGAACTCTTCGGATTCGGAACGCGACGGCTCGGGAAAGATCGCGAACGGCAGCGCGTTCGACGTGGACGTGACCACGGGTAGCGATGGGATCAACAAATCTTTCACGTCCACGGGAGGTGACCTCCCGTCGATTCAACACACCTACTCCGGTGTGTTCGACGCCGCCGCCACTGGCGCGCTAAGCACAATCGTGGCGGACGTGATGACCGGCGGGTGGTGGGACGGTTCGGTGAACGCGCGTGACGCGCGGCCCACGCTTGAGTTGCAAGCCATGCGCGCGGATGCGCGCGCAGCTTTGGTCACGTCGGTGCGCAACACCCTGCGAAGCGCGTTCAAGACGTACGCCCCAACACTCGGCAACGAAGCGGAGGCAGCGCAGGACTTGTTCGCGGTGGTGGCGGAGCGTGCGGCCCGGGAGTGGTTAGGCGCGTCGGAATCGAGTGGCACAACAACCACCGAGATCGACCAAACCATGGTCCAGCGCGCCGGCGACCTGGCGTCTTTGCTGGTGAACCTGAATGAAGCGGACCTGCCCGGATCGAAATCCGCGCTTTACGTCAACCTGCTGTCGCACATGGCGTCCTTGGCGGCGAGGGATACGTCTGACGATGAAGCCAATGATACACGTACCGACGACGACGCAGCGATGGAACTTACCTCAGCGGCGCGACGCCGCGGCGACGACGACGAAAACTTTTCCTTCTCCTTGGCGGCGGTGAGCGTGAGCGTGTTGGAAGACGCGACGGTTCGGGTCGCGGAGGCGGTGGCGAGCGCGTACCTTTCAAGGGTTCGTGAGGGCGCGAGCACGCCTACCAGAACGGCGGTGGTGCGAAAGGCAGCAGCGGCGAGCGCTTTGGCGACGCGAACCGCCGTGGTCGCCGCGGTGAGCGCTAGCGAGGTAGTCAGACACGCCCTGGCCATGCAGGTAAGTATTTCCCAATCACCACACACCGCCTCTGCGATTGCCCATACGAGACTGACACTTTCTTGTTAATCTCTCCAGCCTCGGTTGAAAAGCACGCGCGCGCTTGAGAAGTTCCGGAACGAAGTCAAGCTGAATGGCTGGATGACCACGAACTACGGCGACGTCGTGGCGATGTACGAGGACTGGCACTCGCTGATGGGCGTCGATTCAAACGGCGTCGTCGTCAGCAGGAAGATCTCCGTTTGCAGACACAGCGAGCTCGCCAAAGTCACGGGCGCGAGGCAGCTGATGAGCATGTTTCTCGAGTTCAGCGACGTCGTCGTGCCGGTGGCGCGGGCGGCGCTTAACAACGTCAAGAACTTCACCAGCTGGTTGTTAGTGACGCTTATCGGTCGGTCCCTTGGGTTGGTGTACAGGGGCATCAAGGAAAGCATGAACGGTTCCGGGAACGCGCAAAACGGGGGCGGCGCGAGGTTCGCGTAGCGCGTTTTTTCTTTGACGCAAGCGGTCAACAAGAGTTGAGTACCTTCGAAGGTGTTAAAATAACGTATCGAGTTGACGCGAGTTGACGCGAGTTGACGCGTGATGACCAGATTCGGTTTATTTATTCAAGAGAGCTTATCTTTTCACAACGTTACTCGTATCTTTTCACGTTACGCAGCTTAACACGGTATCTCTTCACTAATCAGCATAAACACGCCCACAACACCTCGTCAGCGTAAACACGCCCCTGACGCACCTGGTCGGTACCTCAACCCGGGGGACCCTACTCATCCTTCGCCGCGTCGTTGCTCTTGATCCAGCCGTTCGCAAGCAGCAGTTCGAAAATGCGAATCGCCTTGACGGGTTCGATTTTGAACGCGTGCCTTATTTCGGAGCGTTTCAAAACCGCGCCGGCGTGCGACGCTTTCATCAGGCTCTCCTTGATGGCGAGGTAGTGCACCGGCAGTAAGCGCGAATGGACGCAAAGGTCTTTTTCTCGTTTCGAAAGCAACTCGACTCCGGGTAACTCGCCCAAATCCAGGGGAAGCGGCGCTTTCTTTCGCCGCGACCCAGTGTCCTTCGCCGCCGCGTCGAGCGACAACCCCGAGCTCGCCAACCCCTTGACTTCCTTCCCTGCGCCGCCGCTCGCCATGGCGGTCACCGGGTTGACGTACCCGTCTCTTGACAGGTACGTCTTGGCGCGTCCGCCCCCGCCGCCGCCGCCGTTCCCTCCGCCGCCTTTCCCGAACGCGTTGGGAAACTCCAGGGAAATCAGCCGTTGCGTTTCGGCGACCCGTCGTTTCTTCTCCGCGTCGAAAATCTCACCCTCCAACAACGTGTGAAGCCCCGCTCGGCGGTACTCCTTCAGCTCCGCGATTCGGTTCCGTATCCTACTCTCCGCGGCGAGCCCTTCAAGCATGATTTCGTACTCGTTCGGCTCCAGAAACCTGGCAAATACCCGGACGCTGGCGTGAATTTCCTTCTCCGCCACACTCCGCCGGCGCTCCAGCGCTTGTTGCTTTTTCACGTTCAACAACCCGCGGTCGATTATAAACTTTTTTCGACGACTCCGCTCGTCCAAACGCTTGTTATACACCTTGAGCATTTGCAACTTCAGGGACTTGTCAAGTTCCGTGTCCGTTTCTCTGAATTCCATTTCCGCCAAAGGCAACTCCGCGTCGATGTCGTACTCGGGGTCGAACTCGTCCCTTTTGACGTTGTACCCGGTCAGCTCGCCGACGTTCCCGGCGTGCCGCGCGTCGCCGGGCTTGGAAAAGGAACTTTTCACAAACTCGTCGCCCCCGGGCTCGTCTTTGTCTTTGGTCGGGTCGTCTGGAAAGTCGTTTTCTTTTTTGTCTTTATCCAACGCCGCCGCAGCCGCGAGCTCGGACTCGTCCACTCTTTTGAACTTCTTGCCGAGAATCTTACTCATGTCAGGCAACGGCGCGGTCGGGGCGTTGACGTACACGTCGAAGTAATGCCCGTGGCACTGCGTTTTTGATTTCGTGCCGACGTGCTCCGCGACTTCCGACCAGTTTCCAAGGCCGTACATCTCGATCGCCTCCAACAACAACACGTCCTCGTCCGCGCCCCAGTCCAGGGTAAACAGGGGGAAACTCAAATCGTCCACAACGTGGTACGCGTGGTGCGCCTGGTGCGGATGCGGTTCCACGCCCACGCTGAAACACTCCACGCACAGATTCATCTCGACGCACTCCGCGCACTTGATCCGCACCACGTGCGAGATGTCTTTCTGGCAGTAGTTGCAGTGAAACAGCGCGCGTTTCGGTTCGCTTGGGTTGACTTTCGTCATCGCGTTCTCCGTCGCGACACGCCGGCGCTTGGGCTTCGTCTCGAACCCCACGAAGGGAGCGGGGGCGCCGCTCATGCTGCCGCTCGCTCGTTGTTTTTAAACCGAAAAAACACGCCCGCGACGCTCCCGGGCGAAGTCGCCGTCGCAGTCCTCCACCCACCAAGCGTTCGCGTACCGACCTCCCGCGGATCCACCAGACGCAGCGTCGCGAACACCGACCGGCCCGGAAGCGCGCGCCGGGCGAACTGGGCGCGCTTCAGGGGGAGGGAGGATCAATGAGAATCGACGGTCTGATGGAAGAGTAAATTTTCACTGGCAAAACAAACGAAGAGGCCGACGAGGTTGTTGCTTTGCTTCTGTCGCCAGATCTGGCAAACACTTCGTAGGTCACCTCACACGCGAGCACCATGCAGGAGCTTTGTCTCGAGGACTTCGTGGCACGCGGCAGAGAAGCTACCGGCAAAGCCGCGTGTGACCTGATTCACGAAGCCACCGCCGCGCCCGGATTGTTTGTGTTCGGCGAGCTCCTGGCGCTCGGTGGGGTTCAGGATTTAGCGAACGACCCTGCGTTGGCCGGGCACCTTCAGTTGTTGCGGATCTTCGCGTTCGGCACGCTTCCCGAGTACCGCGAATCTTGCGAAACGGATCGTAGCATCCCTTCCCTGACTCGACCTCAAGAGCTGAAGCTCAAGCTCCTGACCGTGGCGAGCCTCGCGGAGCAGGTTTCGGTGTTACCGTACGCGGTTTTGAAGACCGCGCTTGAAATGCAGAGCACACGGGCGCTCGAAGATCTGCTGATAAACGAATGCGTCAGCACAGGCTTGGTGAAAGGAAAGCTGGACCAGAAAAAAGCACGGTTCGAGGTACACCGTGCGATGCCGCGGGACTTGAAACCAGGGCGGTTGCCTGAGTTGATTGACGAGTTGAGTCAATGGCGAGACCACATTGGGGACGTGTTAAAAGGTGTCGCTGTCGAGTTGAAAAACACAAAGGAAAACTCCGAGCTCCAAAAACTTTCCTCGAAACGCGTCGCGGAGAGCGTGGAGAAAACGGAGCGGAGGGTCCGCTTGGAGTTTGAGAAGGGCGATAAACAGGGGGGGGGGGTACGGG